>Ga0206677_10002368_pt1 | contig 16653 bp, 11 predicted proteins | sample M130m12015metaG_FD_155475 | JGI IMG/M metagenome (GOLD analysis project Ga0206677, IMG submission 155475) | Ammonia-oxidizing marine archaeal communities from Monterey Bay, California, United States - M1 30m 12015 | ecosystem: Environmental > Aquatic > Marine > Intertidal zone | place: USA...
AGGTGAACCTGCGCGCCATCGACATATGTGTCATGTCCGCCAAGCAGTTTTTCGACGCGCGCCTCAACCACCGCATTGGGCCCCAGAAACGGCAGGAAAGAAAACTCGGATGGCGCCACCGTGACATCTAAATTCCCCGTTTGAAAAATCTTCTCGCCATCAAACTGCTCGGCGCTAAACACCACCCGTCGAATGTCGTCTTGTTTCTCTATCGAAAGTTTAACCTTGCGGTCTCGCCCCAGAGATATGGCGGGCAAGTTCAACCGATCGATAAACGGGCCATCGAGCGTCATTTGCACGCGCACGTCTTTCTCGCCGGCCACTCGCAAGCGCGCGCGAATATCATCCACATCGCCCTCGTCATCCGTGCCGAGAACGACCTGCACATCGCTGGTCTGGCCCTTCGGTTTCGTATAGGCCAAGGGTCTTGGCACCAGCTCGGCCTCGGTTAAATCGGCATAGAGACGAATTTGCGCCGGGTTTTCCATCGCCCCTAAAACTAAAATATTTGCCGCCGTCGAGCCTTTCACGCGCTCGCCGACCCAAGCTTGGTCGAGACGAACCATGTCTTGCGGCGATAGGCTGGCGTGAGCGGCAAAGCGCGAGCCGCTGGCGGCTTGCTTGCCGAACGGCTGATCCCAGCTAAATCCGGCCGCCACCCCATTGGCTTTGGCGCGCCCCATTAGCACCATGCCGGCATTGGAAATATCGGCCGTGCCATGCGCGTCGCTTATCGTGTAAGGCCCCAGCGCCTCGTCGATGTCAATGTCGCGCGCGATGGCGTCCACCTGATACTTAAAGTTCGCCATATTGGCTTTGGCGCCCAAGGGAAGTTTCAGGCGCACTTTGGCCTCGGCATCGCCGCGAATGCGGTCAAAATCGAAATCAATATTTTTCAAAATGGCCAGAGGTTTGGCATTGAGGGCGTGGAGGATATCGCGAATATGGCCTGTGCCCGTAAAATCAATATCGGCGGCAAGCTGCGGATGGCGCATATCGGGAATGAAAAACCGCGCTTCGTCTAATGGCACCGGGCGGGTTTGATTGGCGTTGCGCGCGCGCGTCTCGCCCTCGCCAAAGGTTGGCAAATGCACCGTGGCGCCCTGCCCTTCCACTTGAAAGCTTGTGCCGCGTAAAGACATCTGCGCCGAAATCCCTTGCAGCGGCGGCATGGATTTCAAGAAACGAAGCGAGCCATCTTCGATTTGCAGGTCGAGACGCAAGGCATCTTCGCGCAAAGGATCGGTGCGCTTGCGGCGAGTTAATTCGGCCAGCCCAACATCCAGCGTCAACGAGCCATCCACCACTTGCGCTTCCAGCAGGTTTTGGCGCACCCAGTTTTTCACCCGTGGCGAGACGGGCACGGGCCAAAGCGCCAAAGCGCCCTCGCGGTCGAGGCGGCCAAATTGCGTGACGAAATCAAAATAAACATCGCGATTGGCCAGCCCAATCGAGCCACTAAGCGACACATCGCCATAATTATGCACCGCCGTAAGTTTCTGGATATGCAACTGCCCCGTCGCCATTTCATAGACGAGCTTGGCTTTGGCGCGCGGCAGAATTAAATTTTGGTCGAATAATTTTGGCAGCTTCGCCTGCACGCCGAGCCCGTCTAAATCAAACATCAATTGGCGAACCGCGCCCTGTTTATCCAGCGTATAATTCAGCGCGCCCGACAGCGTGCCAGCGACATCGGCGACATTAAAGCGCGCGTCGCGCAGCAAAACTTGCTGCTGCGCAAAATCCGCCGTGCCAGATATCGTCAACTCTTTAAAGGCAAGCGGCGTGCCAGATAACACCACTTGCCCAGGCGCCACAAACAGTTCGATAGAGCCGCTTTGCGCCTCGCCCCTGCCATTGAAGTCCACGCCAATCTGCGCCGTAATGGGCAAGTGAATGCCTTGCAAGGGCGCCAAGAGGCTCGACACGCGGCCTAAATCGCGCGGGTTCATATTCTGCAAAATAATATCGCCATGGCCTTTTTGCCCGGGCGTCACTTTTAGCACCGCCAGCAGCGAGCTGAATTGGCCGTTCTGTTGAAACGCAATATTGGTGTTGAGATGAATATGGTCGCCATAATGGGTCAGCAGAAACTGCGATTTGCGCGCTTGATTGTCCAAAGGTTCGCCAATGATAATCTCGCGGATGGCCATTGTTTTTAAAAAATTCGGCGTCCTCGTGCTGGACGGATTGCCCAAATCTGGGACGAAGGCATCAAGGCTTGGCGGCAAGCGGTCGCTCTCGGATAAAGAAACCGTCAGGCTTTCGACTTCCACTTCGGCCAAGGCAAATTTGCCATAGCCCCAAAGCGCCTCGCCGCTCAAGCTGGCATAGGAAGCCCCGAAGCGAAGCCGCGCGTCATCTTTATCGACAACATCAATGCCCGAGACTTGCAAGGCAAACATATCAGAGCGGATAGACCAGGTGAGGCGCGGGTCTTTGAGGGTCAGAGAAATGCCCAAACTGCGCTGAAGGCCAAATTCCAGCAGGCTCGCAAGCGGGGCGATGGGCAAAGGCGTGATGCGCGTGACAATGGCCAATACCAAAACAGCGATTATGAGGGCGCCCAAAATACCCGATAAAATTTGCCCAGCCCGTCTCATGTTAAGCTAATCTTCTCCACGCGGTTCTCAAAAGCCCGCTTGGCTTTCCGCCTCTTGACGAGACAAAACAACACAAGCCATAAAGCCCTTAAATGTTTATGACAGAGTTCCTTCTTAGACGCATCTCAAATATCGGAGTTTTCCATGACTGAAACTTTAAAAATTGGCGATACCGCCCCAGATTTCTCGCTCCCCGCCACCGGCACCGCCAGCGGCGAGCCAAGCTTGAGCTTATCGGCGCTCAAAGGCCGCAAATTGGTGATTTTTTTCTATCCGAAAGATAATACGCCAGGCTGCACCACAGAGAGCCTCGAGTTTACCGCCGCCGCCAAAGATTTCGACAAAGCCAATACCGCCATCGTCGGCGTCTCGGCGGATAGTCTGAAAAAACACGATAATTTCATCGCCAAACACCAGCTCTCCATGCCGTTGATTTCCGACGAAGACCACGTGCTGCTGAACGCTTTTGGCGTATGGGTGGAGAAATCCATGTATGGCAAAAAATTCATGGGCATCGAACGCGCGACCTATTTAATCTCGCAAGAGGGAAAAATTTCGCAAATTTGGCGCAAGGTAAAAGTCAAAGGTCATGTCGAGGCCGTCTTGGCTGCCGCCCAGTCTTAAGCGCCAGCGCTGCTTTTTTATAACGATTCATCTCCTGTTAAGCCAAAGCTGCGAAGCACTAAAGGCTTGCATTATCTCGCATTTTTTGGGAAACAATCAGGAGGCGAACAAAGATGGGATTTATGAAACCTTTGCTAGACAAATTGCGGCAGTTCTTCACGGAACGCCAGATCTACATTCGCAAGAATGGCAGCGTCGTATACGTGCCGCTCTCCAGCCGATCACAGGCTTTTTTGGCGGCGCTTTTCTTGGTCGTTTCGGGCTGGGTTGGCTATGCTTCTGTGCATGTTATTTTCGACAGCGGCTTGGGCGCCGAACGCGAACGCGATGTGCGCGATATGCGTTTGGCCTATGAAAACGAATTAAACCGTCTGCGTCTGGCGCATGATGATTTAAACGCGCAATTGGTGCTGACCCGCGATTGGTTTTCCAAAACCACCGACACGCTAGAAAAACGCCATAATAATTTGACCCTCGTGTTTGAACAACACGCCGCTATTTCCGATGAATTGCACGATATGCAATCGGCTTTTGCCCGCGTTGCCAAACGCAATAAGCGCGACAAAAACAAAACCGAACTGGTCGCCCGCAGTGGCGATGGGCATGAAGGCGCGCTGGAAAGTCGCACATTCGTGGCGCCCAGCGATATGGGCAAAGTTCAATTGACCCAAACCAAAGCGCTGGAAGCCGACACGCAAGACATCGCTATGCCGCATATGTCGAGCAATGTTTACAATCGCGTGGCCTCGCTCGATTTGCGCCAGCAAGACCTGCTGGACGCGCTAGAAGAAAACATCGACCAGCGCATCGCCGAATATGAAGGCGTTATCGAAGGCACGATTATTCTGGAGCCAGAAAGCTTCATGGCCTCGGTTCTGCCCGAAAGCGAACGCGCCATTGGCGGGCCTTACATTCCGCTTGAAGATGATGAGGCGGGCATTAACTCGGCTCTGCATCAGCAGCTATATCGCATCTCCAGCAACCTTGAGCGCTTGCAAAACCTCAGCGCTTCGGTGACCAAAATTCCGCTGGCCTTGCCCATCCATGATTTCCGCCTGACCAGTAGTTTTGGCCCGCGCATTGACCCATTTAAAAAACGCGCCGCTTTTCATGCTGGCGTCGATTTCGGCACCGCAACCGGCACCCCCGTCTATGCCACTTTGCCCGGCACGGTAACCCGCGCCGGCTATAAAGGCCCCTATGGGCTGGTGGTTGAGATTGACCACGGCAATGGGTTTCGCACCCGCTATGGCCATTTGGCACGCAGCCGCGTGCGGCGCGGACAAAGCGTCGACTTTCAACAACATATCGCCGATGCTGGCAATAGTGGCCGCAGCACCGGCCCCCATTTGCATTATGAAGTCTGGTATCAAGGCAAAGTGCGCAACCCGGTGGCTTTTCTCGACTCGGGCAAACAAGTTTTCAATATTGCCGAGACGCTCTCGCGCGTAGAACAAAACAAATAACCCTGATTGGAACCCCATGGCCGACGCCCCGAAGACCAAATCTGCCCCCTCGATTCTTAGCCAAGACATGCATGTCATTGGCAAGATTTTCTCGACCGGAGACATTCAAATCGAAGGCCGATTGGATGGCGACCTATGCTCGCATGCGGTAACGGTTGGCGCTCAAGCCGAAGTAAACGGCGAAGTCGCTGGCGATACCGTCACGGTATTTGGCAAAGTCAACGGCACGGTGCGCGGTCGCCAAGTCTATCTTTGCGCCACCTGCCGCGTCGATGGCGATGTGTTTAACGAAGCCCTAGCCATCGAGTCGGGCGCCCAACTGAATGGCGCTGTGAAAAACGAAAAAGACCCGCTGAAAAACGCCGCCATTCGTCCCGCCAGCCAATCCGGTCAAGACAGCCAGCCGACAACCGTCGCGTCGATGCCAGAGTTTGAGTAAACTGGTTTTAATTTCTTAGTCTAAATCGGCCACGCCACTGGCGCCGCCCTCTGCGTTTACGCGCTGCGCCAAGGCGGCTTCCATGAACGGGTCTAGGGCGCCATCTAGCACAGCACTCGGATTGCCGCTTTCGACGCCCGTGCGCAAATCTTTGACCATCTGATACGGCTGCAAAACATACGAGCGGATTTGATGCCCCCAGCCAATTTCGGTTTTGGCATCGGCATTGGCATTGGCTTCTTCTTCGCGCCGCTGCAATTCCATTTCATACAGACGCGCGCGCAACATCGCCCAAGCGGTGGCGCGGTTTTTATGCTGCGAGCGTTGGTTCTGGCACTGCACCGCAATATTGGTCGGAATATGGGTAATCCGCACGGCGCTATCGGTGGTATTGACGTGCTGGCCGCCGGCGCCGCTAGCGCGAAATGTATCAATGCGCACATCGCTTTCCGACACATCAATGGCAATCGTATCATCAATCACCGGATAGCACCCAACGCTGGCAAAACTTGTGTGGCGGCGCGCATTGCTATCAAACGGCGAGATGCGCACCAAGCGATGCACGCCGCTTTCCGTCTTGCCCCAGCCATAAGCATTATGGCCTTTAATCTCAATGGTGGTTGATTTCAGCCCCGCTTCGTCGCCATTGGTCTGCTCGATGACGCTGGCCTTATAGCCTTTTTTCTCGGCCCAACGCAGATACATGCGCTGCATCATTTGCGTCCAGTCTTGGCTTTCCGTGCCGCCTGCGCCCGCATGAACTTCGATATAACAATCATTGCTATCGGCCTCGCCCGACAAAAGCGTTTCCACTTCCATGCGCGAGGCGGTCTCGCTTAGTGCCGCCAAAGCCGCTTCGCTTTCGCTGACGATATCGCTATCGCCCTCGGCTTCGCCCAGCTCAATCATTTCGACATGGTCGTTCATATCGGCTTCTAGCTGGCGGCAGGTTTTAATGGCGCTCTCGAGGCGGGTGCGTTCTTGCATCAGGCTTTGGGCGCGCTCGGGATTATTCCAAAGCTCGGGGTCTTCGGCGCGTTTGTTTAGCTCTTCGAGGCGAACCAAAGCGACATCCCAGTCAAAGATGCCTCCTCAGCAGTTCCACCGACTGCTGGATACGATCTATATAAAGAGTGTTTTCCGCGCGCAAAATTTCAAGTCCCCATAAGTCCCAAGGAAACGCAATCTAGAGGGACGGTGAAAATTAGTAAAGACCGCCCGTGCCAGCGCCCACTGTTTCGGTGTTTACCGCCGGACGCTTGCGACGATTGGTGCCGCTCGGGCCGCGCACAACCGCCTGTTTGCTGCCAATCGAAGGCTCATTGCCCAATTTAAAGGCTTCCAAAATAACCGTCTCATCTTCGGGCCGAGCGAGCTTGCCCGTCTTGGCATTAATCCGCACGAGGCTTACCGCAGACGGCACGCGAAACGGCGGTGTCGGCTGGCTCTTTAGGGCTTCTTCCATGAAGGCTTTAAAAATCGGCCCCGCCACCACGCCGCCGCTTTCGCCGCGCCCCAAGGGTCGATTGTCGTCATACCCGACATAAACGCCCACCACGAGGTCGGCCGAAAAGCCGATAAACCAAGCATCGCGGCTGTCATTGGTGGTGCCTGTTTTGCCTGCCAAAGGTTTGCCAATGGTGCTAATGCGACGCCCCGTGCCGCGTTTGACGACGCCCTCCAGCATGGAAACCACTTGATAGGCGGTTTGCGGCGATAAGACTTGCTCGCGGTCATCGGGTAAATCGGGCGCGGTTTGCTGCTGATAGACTTCATCGCTGCAAGCAATGCAGGCGCGTTGGTCATATTTAAATAGGTTCTCGCCATAGCGATCTTGCACGCGGTCAATGAAGCGCGGCTCAATGCGTTTGCCGCCATTGACCAACATCGCATAGGCCGATGTGAGGCGCATCAGCGTGGTCTCGCCTGCCCCCAGAGACATCGCCAAAACTTTCGGCATGGTGGTGTTAATGTTAAAGCGCGCCGCATAATCGGTAATTTTGGCCATGCCGACTTCTTGCGCCATGCGAATGGTCATCAGGTTGCGGCTTTTCTCCATGCCCAAGCGCAGGGTCGAGAGGCCGTAAAAGCGGCGGGCGTAGTTTTCCGGTTTCCACAGCCCTTGGTCTTTGCCTTGATCCATAACAAAAGGCGCATCTAGCACCAGACTGGCAGGCGTGAAACCGCTATCCAAAGCGGCGGCATAAACGAAAGGTTTAAAGGCCGAGCCAGGTTGGCGGCTGGCTTGCGTGGCGCGGTTAAATTCGCTGGCCGAGAAACTATAGCCGCCGACCATGGCTTGCACGCGACCCGTATGCGGGTTTAACGCGACCATGGCGCCGTTAACTTCAGGAGCTTGTTTCAACTCATACTGCCCTTCGCTGGACAGCGCATTGACCCAAACAACATCGCCGACTTTCAAAACATCGGAGACTTTGCGAATTTTCGGGCCTTTGATTTTATAGGTGTTTTCTGGCGATGGGGCTTCGCGCGCCCATTTCACGCCCTTCAACGCCACAACGCCAAGCTCCACCGATTCCTCGAAACGGCGCGCGCGGGTCATCCTCGGGCGCAAGCCAATCGAGGCCTCTTGCTGTTCGTCATCCACCGATAAAACCACCGACAAACGCCAAGGTGCCAAATCGGTTGGAATGGCAATTTTGGTGAGCTGCTCCCACCAGGCTTCCAAAGTTTCCATCTCGCCAACGGGGCCGCGATAGCCGCGTCTGCGGTCATAATTTTGCAAGCCTTCGCGCAAAGACTTCAGCGCCAGTTTTTGAAAATCCGTATTCAGCGTCGTGCGAATGGACAGCCCTCCGCCATAAAGCTGCTTCTCGCCGTACAGCCCATAGACTTCGCGGCGCACTTCTTCGACGAAATATTCTGCCGCGAAACGGCGCAAACTGGCCGGACGGTCGGCGACGACCAGCTCTTGTGCGGCCGAATTGCGCGCTTGGCCGTCCGTGATATAGCCATTGTCGCGCATCCGCCCGATGACCCAATTGCGCCGCGCAATGGCGCGCGCGCGTTTGCGGAACGGGTGATAATTATTCGGCGCTTTTGGCAAAGCCGCCAGATAGGCCGCCTCGGCAATGGTTAAATCGCTCAGCGGTTTGTCAAAATAATTCAACGCCGCAGCCGCCACCCCATAGCTGCCGAGGCCGAGATAAATCTCATTGAGATAGAGCTCCAATAATTGCCGCTTGGTAAATGTGCGCTCCAGCCGCAAAGCCAGCACCGCCTCTTTGAGCTTGCGCTCAAAGGTAACATCCGAGCTGAGCAGGAAGTTTTTCGCCACTTGCTGGGTAATCGTCGAAGCGCCCTCGAGGCGGCGACCGGTGACGACATTAACCATATTGGCCACAACGGCGCGCAAAATGCCGACGAAATCAATGCCCGAATGGTCGTAGAAATTTTTATCTTCCGCCGCCAAAAACGCATTGATGAGATGGTCGGGTGCGGTGTCTATCGGCACGAAAATGCGCCGCTCTTGGGCATATTCGGCAATCAACAGGCCATTGCCCGCATGGGCGCGGCTCATCACTGGCGGGGTATAATTGGCCAAATGCTCGTAATTGGGCAAGCCGCTATTCAGGCGCCATAGCACCAAAACCAGCACAAATAAGGCGATCGTCCCCAAAGTGACGGCAATGCCTGCAATGTTTCCCAAAAACTTCATGACTTATTTCCCCAAGGCACGGATACGCGACCTCCCCTATATGCCCCTTAAATAGGGCGGCACTATGGCATTTTGCAAGGTAATTATGCGCCGGGTCTAGCGCGCCGACGCGACCCGCGTACCCCGGAAAAACCCATCGACGGATTTCACCAAAGCGCCCGCAACTTTGCGCCGCCAACTGCTGGTCACCAATTGCTTTTCATCCTTGCGATTGGTCAAAAACCCCAGCTCAATCAGCACCGAGGGAACATCGGGCGCCTTTAGCACTCGAAAGCCCGCAAAGCGATGCGTGCGGTCTAGCAGATTGGTTTTATGGCGCGCGTTATCGACCACGAGTTTGGCAAATTTCACCGAAAGATTTTTGGTTTCGCGCTGCGCCAAGTCGATGAGAATATCGGCCACCTCGGCAGGCTGGTCGGCGAAATCAATGCCCGCGATAATATCCGATTGGTTTTCTTTGCGCGCCAAAGCCGCCGCCTCTTTATCGGAGGCGGTTTCCGACAGCGTATAAATCGACATGCCGCGCACATTTTTGCGCTGAATGGCATCGGCGTGGATGGAGATAAATAAATCGGCATTATGTTTGCGCGCGATATTCACCCTCTGGCGCAGCGGAATATAAATGTCGCGATTGCGCGTTTGATAGACTTTATATTTTTTCGTGGCGCGCAATTGTTTGGCCAGCTCGCGGGTGAAGGCCAAGGTCACGGCTTTTTCTTTGGCCTTTCGGCCATGCGCGCCCGGGTCGACGCCGCCATGGCCTGCATCAATAACAATCACCGGCTTGGCATTGCGTTTGCTGCGCGGCTTAAAGGCGGGTGGCGGCGCGGCTTTGGCGGTTTTTTTGTTTTGGGCGCGACTGGCTTCGCGGTCTTTTTTCACTTGTTGGGCAAAGGCTTTCGTCGAGCTTGGCACTAAGTCGACCACCAAGCGATGCGGCAAGCCAGACGATGGCGCCAAGACAAAACTCTTGGCCACGCGCACCGGAGAGGCCGCGTCAATTACCAGACGGCTTTTGCCAGCCGTAAATTGGCCAAAGCGCAAGCCGCTGACCAATTTGGCAGATTTCGATATCTCCGGAGTTTGGCTCGGCCAATCGAGCGACGGCAAATCGATGACGACGCGGCGCGGCTTGTCCAATAAGAAGACGCGGAAATCAACTTTCTGCGATAAATCCAACACCACCCGCGTGCGCGCCTCGGTGACGCCGAGGCGAATATCTTTCACCACATTGGCCGCCTGCACAGGCGCGCCCAATGCCAAGACAAAAGAAAAGCTAAACGCCAAGCTCAAAAGCAGCCAGCCAAGCAGCTTGCGGGGTCTTGAAAAAAGGACGGCTAGCGGGTTCATGGTTTTTGGTTTTCTCCTGCCCTGGGGGCGACTCACTGCGTTGGCCATAGTCTAGCAATTTCCGAAGCTTTGCGCGACCACACCGCCATAAAAACAATCACCTTTCCCTAACCAATTGATTTTATTTATTTTTATTACCTGCGACGTATTCGCCTTGCAATCCCCAGAGCGCGTCTGTAAAACTATTTACGTGTTTGACAAAAAGTGTCCTCACCCCGATGGCCAAATGGAGCCGGCGGTGAAACAGCCACTTAAAAAAACTCATGAGCCAGGCGATAGCCTCGGCCATAACCGAAACTTTTTAACAGGATGTCGCGTGACCTACGCTGCAGCAACAACAAAAGTGACTTTGCAAACTCCAGCTTCCGCTGTGGTTTCGAATAGCTGTGCGCCAGGTTCGACGTCTTTCTCATTTTCCTTTTTTACTAAACATTTACGCAGGCTGACGGAGACGGGCTTTGCCCTCACACCGCGCTTGGCGGGAGACTTTCATGACCAAGAATATGCTTATCGATGCCATCCACCCGGAAGAAACACGGGTTGTTGTAACTGAACACAATCAAATCCAAGAATTCGACTTCGAGTCGGGTACCAAATCCCCCCTTCGCGGGAATATTTATCTCGCCAAAGTAACCCGCGTCGAGCCATCGCTGCAGGCGGCTTTCGTCGAATATGGCGGCAATCGTCATGGGTTCTTGGCGTTTAACGAAATCCATCCAGACTATTATCAAATTCCGGTCAGCGACCGCGAAGAATTGTTGAAAGCGCAAGCCGCCGAAGACCGCGAACATGCGGCCAGCGAAGACGATGACGCCCAAAAAGACACCAGCGCAGCCTCAGAAGACGGCAGCGAAGACGGCTCGGGCGAAAGCGTCTCGAGCCTCGGTGGCGATGCGCATGAAGAAGCCGCGCCAAGCCAAAAATCGCGCGCCTCGCACCGCCGCTATAAAATTCAGGAAGTCATCAAACGCCGCCAAGTTATTTTGGTGCAAGTGATGAAAGAAGAGCGCGGCAATAAAGGCGCCGCCCTCAGCACCTATCTATCTTTGGCGGGTCGTTATTGCGTGCTCATGCCAAACACCGCGCGTGGTGGTGGCATTTCGCGCAAGATTAGCAATAGCGCCGACCGCAAAAAACTGAAAACCATCGTCGGCAAGCTCGACGTGCCAAATGGCATGGGGCTGATTGTTCGCACCGCAGGCGCCGAGCGCACGCTGGCCGAAATTCGCCGCGATTGGCAATATATGTCGACCATGTGGCAGGAAGTGCGCGACAAAACCGTCGAGTCCACTGCCCCCGCTTTGGTTTACGAAGAAGGCAATCTCATCCGCCGTTGCATTCGAGATTTATACTCGAAAGAATTCGACGAAGTGGCGATTGCTGGCGCCGATGCCTATAAAGAAGCCAAAGGCTATATGAAGCTTTTGATGCCGAGCCATGCGCGCAAAGTAAAACAACATGTCGAAAACACGCCGCTGTTCAAACAGCACGGCGTGGAAGATAAATTGGCCGCGATGTTTAACCCGACCGTGGTTTTGCCCTCGGGCGGCTATCTGGTTATCAACCCGACCGAAGCCTTGGTCTCGATTGATGTGAACTCGGGCAAATCGACCCGCGAGCAATCGATTGAAAAAACCGCGCTGAACACCAATCTCGAGGCCGCCGTGGAAGTGGCGCGCCAAGCGCGTCTGCGTGATTTGGCGGGTCTGCTGGTTATCGATTTCATCGACATGGATGAAAACCGCAACAATCGTGCCGTTGAACGCAAGATGAAAGAAGCGCTGAAAAGCGATCGCGCCCGCATTCAAGTGGGTCGCATCAGCTCGTTCGGCCTGATGGAAATGTCGCGCCAACGCATGCGCGCCGGCGTTCTCGAAGGCAGTAGCGAAACTTGTGTGCATTGTAATGGCTCTGGCATGGTGCGCTCGGTGGAAAGCCGCGCCCTGCATGTCTTGCGCCAAATCGACGAGAGTGCCGCGAAATTTAGCCACGGCGAATTGGTCGCGCATCTGCCGCAAGATGTAGCGATTTATCTACTCAACCAAAAGCGCGCCCAGCTCAGCGATATTGAAACCCGCACGGGCGTTACCGTGGCCATCAATATTGATGCCGAGCTGACCTCGATGGAAATGGCCATCACCTTGCCCGACCAATCGGAAAGCTCGGGAGCCTCGCGTATGGAAGGCGACCCGACCGCAGGGCTAGAAGATGGCGATGGCAATAAGAAACGCCGTCGTCGTCGCGGCGGTCGCAATCGTCGCCGCTCGGACAGCCAAGATGGCGAGACAAATGAAGGCGAGACCGCGTCGAGTTCCGACAGCCAGTCGAACCGCCCCGTCGAGCCGCAAGACCCCGCTGACGACGAAGAAAGCAATCCGATGTCCTCGCAAACAGAAGGCGAAGCCAGCGGCGAAGATGACGACGATAAGCCAAAGCGGCGGCGTCGTCGGGGTCGTCGCGGCGGTCGAAATCGTCGCCGTCCTGAAGAAGGCTCGGCAGATGCCAGCGAAAGCTCGGAAGAAACCAGCGATGGGGATGCCAGCGAAGCGCCACAGAAAATCGTTCTAGACGTGTCAGCTTCTGACGAGGCACCAGCCGAAGAGGCAGCGCCTGAAGCGCCAATGGAAGTGCCTGAAGCGCCTGAAGCTCAAGTGGAAGCGCCAGCAGAAACACAAGCCCCTGCGGAAGAGACCGCCGAAGAAGCGGCAAAGCCAGAAAAGGCAGCAAAGGCAGAGAAGCCCGCCAAGAAAGCCGCTGCCAAACCGCGCAAAAAAGCGGCGCCGAAAACACCGAAGAAAACCAAGGCCGCGCTCGCCAAAGAAGAAGCTGCCGCTAAAGCCGCCGCAGAAGCAGACCCTTCGGCGGAAGCCGAACCGGCTGCCGAAAGCTCGGATGAGGATGGCGGCGAGAAACGCAAAGGCTGGTGGCGGCGCTAAGCGGCCGCATTAAGGCCGCATTCGCAACGCAGGGTTGCATGATGAAACGCTGGTTCCCCTTCCCCTTCGCTCGCAGACGGCAGCCTGCTGGTCCGGTTTTGGCTTTGACTTTGGCTGTGGCTTTGACTTTGGCTGTGGCTCTGTGCCTGCCCTTTGGCGCGGCGCAAGCCCAAGGCGTGGTGCGCGATGGCGAAATCGAAAAACTATTGCGCGACTACAGCAAGCCCCTTTTGCACGCGGCGGGTCTGGAGCCGCAACGCATTGGCATTGCCGTTATCAACGATCGCCGCTTGAACGCTTTCGTTACCAATGGGCAAAACATGTTCATTCACACGGGGCTTATTCTCGAGGCCGAAGAACCCAATATGGTCATCGGCGTTTTGGCGCATGAGATTGGCCATATTACGGGCGGACATTTGGCGCGGGGCAGCGAGGCGCGCGCCAACTCGCAAGGCCCGGCCATCATCGGCACGATTTTGGGGCTGGGGTCTATTCTCGCGGGGGCTGGAGATATTGGTATTGCTTTGATTACTGGCAGCCAGCAAATCGCGCTGCGCAATTACCTGACCTATAACCGAGGCCAAGAGGCAGCGGCCGATAATACGGCGCTGCAATTGCTCGATGCCACCGGCCAATCGACCGAGGGCATTATTGGCATGATGGATACATTGGCCAATCAGGAAATTCTCTCCGAGGCCTATCAAGACCCTTATGCGCGCTCGCACCCGATGTCGCGCGACCGCGTCAACGCCTATCGCGCGGGCGCCGAAGGCTCGCCCTATCAAGAGGTTCGCGATAGCGATGCGCTGATATTTCGCCATCAGATGGCGCAAGGCAAAATCTATGGGTTCCTCGATAGCCCCACGGTGACGCTGCGCCGCTATCGCAATGACGAGAGCGCGCCCGCCCGCTATGGCCGCGCCATCGCCTTTTATCGCCAAGGCTTGCGCGAGGAAGCGGTACAATTGGTCGATGGACTATTGCGCGATATGCCCGATAATCCATGGCTCTATGAGCTGAAAGGGCAGCCCAAAACGGCATTGCCCCGTATCAAAAATCAGTTGAACTGCAACCCGATGAGCCGCTATTGCTGATTGGTCTGGCGTCTTGCCAATTGGGCGTTGGGCAATCGGGCGGACGGGCGCATCGCGATATCAATCGACGGGCGGTGGGCAATTTGAAAAAAGCCCTGCGCCTCGACCCCAGCAATCCGACGGCCTATTTGCAAATGTCGAAAGGCTATGGGCAATTGGGCGACACGGCTTTGGCGCAATATGCTCTGGCCGAATATCACGCCGCCCTGGGCAGCCGCGAAGCCAAATATCATGCCAAACGGGCGGCAAAGGGTTTAAAAAAAGGCTCGGTCGAGTATATTCGAACGATAGATATTCTTAGCGGGCCCGATAAGCCAAACTCGCGATAAAGGAAATGACAATGACCAAGACAATGCCAATGACCGTGACCAAGACCATGACCAAGACCGTGCGATTTACAAATATGATTTTACTTTTGGGCAGCCTTTTGGTGGCCGCCCCCGCGCAGGCCGCGCAGGCCGCGCCGTTTTCGCCCGAGCAAGAGCGCGCCATTGAGAAGCTGATTGCCGATTATTTTATCGCCAATCCCGAGAAATTAGGCGATGCGCTGGACAGCATGCAGGCGCATTATCAAGCGCAAGAAAAACAGCGCCTCGCGCAAACCATGGAAGAAAGCGCCGATGCGCTGTATCGCACGGCCAGCGATTTCACGCTCGGCCCGGTCGATGCGCCCATCACCATTGTCGAGTTTTTCGATTATAATTGCGGCTATTGCAAACGCGCCCTGACGCCCCTGATGCAAACTCTCGATGAAAACGATGACGTGCGCTTGGTGTTTAAAGAGCTGCCGATTCTAAGCGATAGCTCGCGCGTAGCAGCCACAACCGCGCTCGCGCTCGACGACCCGCTGACCTTCTTGAGCTATCATACAAAGCTAATGACCCATCAAGGATCGGTGACCCAGACGGTGATTGATAAAACGCTAACCGAGCTGAACCTATCGCCCAAAGCCATCGCCAAGAAAGCGCAATCGGCGGATATCGCCAAAGCCATCGAGGCCACCAGCCAATTGGCCGGACGCCTCGGCATCAATGGCACGCCGGCTTTCATTATCAATGGGGAAATTTATCCAGGCGCTCTAGAAGCAGCCGATCTGACCGCAGCCCTTGTCAAAGCCCGCAAAGAGCTAACGAATTAGGCTAAATCAGCCCTGCCACTAAATCAGCCCTGCTAATGGCGAGCTTGGGTCGGCATACATACGCTTGCCCATGCGCCCCGCCAAATAGGCTTGGCGTCCCGCGATAACCGCGTTTTTCATCGCTTCGGCCATCAGCAGCGGGTTTTTCGCTTCGGCAATGGCTGTGTTCATCAGCACGCCATCGCAGCCCAATTCCATAGCAATGGCGGCATCTGACGCCGTGCCGACGCCCGCATCGACCAGCACAGGCACGTTTGCCTGTTCGATGATCAAGCGAATGTTCACCGGATTTTGAATGCCCAGCCCCGAACCAATCGGCGCGGCCAAAGGCATGATGGCGCAACAGCCCATGTCTTCCAGCTCTTTCGCCATAATCGGGTCATCGCTGCAATAGACCATGACCTCAAAGCCCTCTTTGATAAGCAACTCCGCCGAGCGCAACGTCTCGACCATGTTTGGATACAGCGTTTTCTCATCGCCCAAGACTTCCAGTTTTACCAAGCTCCAATCGCCAGCCTCGCGCGCCAAACGCAAAGTGCGCACCGCGTCTTCGCCGGTAAAACAACCGGCGGTATTGGGCAAATAAGTGAATTTTTTCGGGTCGATATAATCGACCAACATGGGGGCTTGGGTATCGGTAAGGTTCACCCGGCGCACGGCCACGGTGACAATCTCGGCGCCCGCAGCTTCGGCGGCGGCGGCGTTTTCGGCATAGTCTTTATATTTGCCCGTGCCGACGATGAGGCGCGACGAAAAATGGCGCCCCGCAATGACCAAGCCATCTTCTAATTTATCTGTTGTGCTTGCGCTCATCTCACCCTCCGCCAATAAAATGGACTATTTCCACTCGGTCGCCGTCGCCAAGCTCATGAGTGTCATAAGCTGATTTCGCGACAATTTCCAGATTATGCTCAACGGCGATTTTGGTTCTCGCCAGACCCAATCGGTTGAGCAAATCGGCGACACTCAATGGCGGCTCAAAAGTTTGCGCTTCGCCATTTACAAAAATTTTCATGCGGTTCTCCAAGGCTCGGCTGATAATGCAAATCTAGCGGTCAAAGCGCAAGCCCCCTGCCCGTTTCGCCTGAATTAAGCCTGTTGAAAAACTTGCACTTTTTTGAAATCTCCGCTACCCAAAACAGAGTAATACCCTTGTTTGAAGGAACCCTAGGTCGATGGCTCAGGCAATCACGATTATCAACGGCCCGAATTTAAACCTGCTCGGCACGCGCGAGCCGGAAATTTATGGCACCACCACATTGGCCGACATCGAAGCCATGTGCGAGGCGCGTGCCAAAACCCACGGGCTAAGCGCTCATTGCTT
>Ga0206677_10002375_pt1 | contig 16633 bp, 13 predicted proteins | sample M130m12015metaG_FD_155475 | JGI IMG/M metagenome (GOLD analysis project Ga0206677, IMG submission 155475) | Ammonia-oxidizing marine archaeal communities from Monterey Bay, California, United States - M1 30m 12015 | ecosystem: Environmental > Aquatic > Marine > Intertidal zone | place: USA...
CTTATTTGCAAAGGTGGAAATAAAATCCCAACCCGGGACATTTAGACGCTCAGTGTGTCTCTGGATTTTCGGAGCCTTTAGACAAAGACCTTCGCCAATTACGAGTAAAACTCCACCGCGAATTCTGGCTTCATCGATATTTCGAACTCTACCATATCCGGCGCATTCGATATCTTCAGTTGACTCCCCGTTAATCATGACGGGACAAGCCCTAACGATAGTATCGACTTCTTCAGGAGGTGGCCTGTATTGCAGCCCACCCCTGTAAAGTCCGAACTCTTCTTTTACTCTCTCTACTTCATCGTCTGTTGGTTTGTATGCATCAACATTTAATTCTCTACGAATCATATCCGCAATTAGGACAGCCAGAGCTTGTGCAGTCCCGCCAGCAGCACGAATCGGCCCTGCAAAATGAACAGATAGGAATTGTGATCCATCGACATTAGGGAGCAGCCTCACTTCGCTAATTCCTTCTAACGGCGCGACCAATACAGCCTCTGTAAGAATCGCCAATCCGACTCTGAGTCCAACATCGATACTTTTCTGTAAATCATGCCCATTGTCTCTGAATCTCTTGGCAACAATTGTGCCCATTTTAATCGAAGTCGTTTCTCGATCAAATTCAGCCAATAGTTCCCTGATGTCGTCCGCAACTTCGGCTCCTTCTAAGTGGTGGATGAGTAATTTCTCAGTTCTACTTGCTAAATCAGATGCTCTAGGTATTTCAACTTCTAAGGTGTGATCTAACCCCTTCGCTCTTGCTTTGGCAGCGATTTGATAAGCTTCCTCAGCCCTTTCGTCTAACCACTCATGATATGACTCCATCTCTGCTTCTAGGCGCAGGATATCCAACCCTAGAAGAGGGTCGTGGACATCCTTAGCACCCTCCTGAGACATGGCTATCCATTACCGCTCTTGTCGGTGGCTCATAAGGGCTGTCACTCAACACTAGTTCGGTAAGGGAAGGTTCATCCCCCTCAAACCGATGGCGTAGTTCATGTCAGTACCTGCATCGCTACGCGAAGACCCCCGTTGGGCCCGACTTGTCGACATGGTTCGAGACCTCGCCTTCTTAGATGGCGGGTCGGATGATGCATTCACATTAGCAAGCGGCAGAAATTCACGTTGGTTCTTTGATATGAAGCCAGTAATGATGAACCCTGAAGCGGGCCGGTTGATTGGAGATTTAATGAATATTAGATGCGATGAAATCGGAGCCGATTTCGTCGGTGGCCTCGAGTTAGGAGCTGTTCCTTTGGCAGCCCTTGTTATCGCCACAGATTTCACATCAGACCGGTTAGGTTTCATGGTTCGAAAACAAGCAAAAGGCCGCGGTGGAAGGAAGACGAATAATCCCCCAGGTATTGAGGGAACCTCTATCGCTAACGGTGGCAATGTAATTATTCTTGAAGACGTTACAACCACGGGAGGATCAGCAATTCAGGCTGTCAAAAGGATTGAGGAAGAGACCTCTTGTAAAGTAGTGGCTGTAATCAGTATTTTAGATCGCGAGGAAGGTGGAAAAGAAGCATTTGCGAATGCAGGGATTCCTTTCGAAAGTCTACTAGTTAGAACTGACATTTCTGGGTGAATACTTTGCAACTGAATCCAAGAGATGCAGACCTTAGCGGCCCGACAATTAGAGACTCAACGGCACCTGAAGGGCTGCTATTCCATTATGCAGATGAAGCAAAACCCCTGGCGACTCCTTGGCAAGTAGCGATTGAAAGAGCAAAAATGGTTAGGAGGTTTCAATTACCCGACGGGCTGATACTTGATCCTGCATGCGGAAGCGGCATCCAATTAGCAGCATATTGTGCTATGATGGGAAGAAAGGGGCTGGGTATAGAAATGGACGAACCTACTGCAATAGCGGCCAATTCTAACCTATTGCGTGTTTCTAACCATGGGTTCAATTCTTCATTAATCGAATCTAATATTCGAATTGGTGACGGCACTATTGGAGACGAGATTCTAGAAGTTGGTATGCTACATCTTGATCCTGCAAGACCTAGAAATTCTAGGACACATGGTTTAGATGAAATGGCTCCAAAATTACCTGATGTATTTTCTGCTTGGAAGAACGTTCTAACTACTGGGGAAAGAGGTCCTGCAATACTACTAGACCTATCACCCCGACTCGTCGAAAAACAGCGCGCAGAAGTCGAAACTATTGTTGAAGGATTTTGGCCAGGCATCGGCAAAACATGGGTTTGGACCAGCCGTGGCAGAGGTCGTATCGACCGTCTTTCTCTTTGGCTCGGCCAACTATCAACCCCTGGTATCTCTCGAAGGTTCGTTCGCATCCCTCCAGATATCAAGGATAAACCAGTTGTCGTGGAAGGGAACGGAAATGAAATTTCAGACCACCGAAGGCCTCCTCGTAAAGGTGAACACATTAGCATTTTAGATGCGGCTTTGGTTGAATCTGGACTCGCTGTTGAATTCTTAAACTCCGTATTGCCAAATCAAGACATAATTTGGAGCATCACTCAAGGGCGGAGGCCTCAAATCCATCATTCTGGCCCGTTCGAATTTGAAAATAAAAACCAAGAGCTCTTGATACAAGCATCGGGAAGAATTGTCAAACTAGTCCATTGTGAACTTTCTGAAGAAACAATACCTAGATTGGTCGAAGCATCGAGGGATTATGGATTTGGCAAATTGACCCTACGGGTCTCTATGAATCCAGATGCCCAGCCTCGGCTTCAGGGTAGCCTCGACCGGCAGTTAATTTCGAATGGCGGCAGCCACACCGGTTTTGTGGCAAAGCAACCCCATGATTCGATGCTACTTCTATGCCTCAAGTCCTAGATGGCTTTACGCACTGCGAACAGGGGCCAGTAATTACCCCTTTTCCGTGGCGCAGTCTCGCGAATGACAATCGCGGTCTTGATATAGGGGTGGTTTGTCGCAAAGCCGCTCGACATCATGTTGTACGCGTTTTACAGGTGAACCACCATGGCAAATGATAAGGAATTGGGAGAAGATTTCTCCTACATGCTTCGTATGGCAGACACAGATATAGATGGTCTAAAGCCACTAGGAACTGCATTGACTGCAGTCCGTGGTATCGGCGACCGCACAGCTGCAAACATATGCACAACAACAGGATTCAATCCGGGCATGAAAGCAGGGCACCTTGATGCAGACCAACAAGAAACTCTTCGTTTAGCAATTGAGAATTACGCTCAAACTGTACCTCTTTGGATGCTAAATCGTCAACGTGACTTAGAGTCTGGTGACGAACTTCACTTATCCGGACAGGATCTTAAACTCACACACTTAGACGACATTTCTCGTCTTCGTGGAATCAAGTGTTACCGTGGAATCCGCCATGCTGGCGGCCACAAGGTACGCGGACAGCGCGGTCGCTCCAATGGCCGTTTCGGACTGACTCTTGGAGTACAGCGCAAGAAGTGATAGGAGGAATGAGATATGGGACACCCTAAATTCGCTCGCCCGAAATACGACACACCTCCACATCCTTGGAAGGCCGACAGAATAGAAGAAGAGCATGCAATTCGCGACAATCACGGTCTGAAGAATATGACTGAGATTTGGAAGGCTAAGTCTGCTCTACGCCGTATTCGTGGCCAAGCAATGAAGTTGATTGGTAGAGTAGATACCTCTGAAGGCCACTACTCTCGTGAGAAAGATGCACTATTAGTGTCACTCAACCGCCGTGGTTTGATTGCAAGCGATGCAATCCTTGACGACATATTGTCTCTTTCAGCGGAAGACTTCCTAAACCGCCGTCTACAAGCTCAAGTTTACTACAAAGGGCTTGCATGCTCAATGAAGCAAGCTCGCCAACTCGTAACCCACGGACAAATCTGTATTGGTGACCAGAAGGTAACCATTCCATCATATCCGGTTTCTAGAGACGAGGAAGAAGTCATACGATACCACCCTCGTTCCAAATTAAATGATGAGAATCACGTAATTCGTCAGACTATCATGGGCGTACGTGAATCGGCAGAGTATGCTGAAGAAGAAGTCGACCCTGAATTCACAAAGGACGAAGCAGCCACAGTAAGCGAATCCGCTACCGAGGCTCCTAAGGCTGAAGATACAGTTACTGAAGGAGGCGACCAGTGATGCGCAAGGCAATCATCAATATTTTCTCTAGTTACAACAACGTACTAATGACTGCTACCGATCTTACCGGTGCAGAAACAATCGCTACATGTTCAGGCGGACAAGTAGTAAAGTCATCCAAAGATTCAGGTGGCCAATTCGCTGCTACACGTGCGGCTGAAAGAATGGCAGACCAATTGAAGGAGAAAGAATTCACTCAAGTCATAGTAAAGTATCGTGCACCTGGTGGCAACAAAGCCAACAACACAGGACCAGGAGCACAAGCAGCAATTCGTGCATTAACTCGTGCAGGCGTGACAGTTACTCGTATCGAGGACGTTACTCCAATCGCACACGATGGAACAAAGAAAAAGGGCGGACGTCGCGGACGTCGTGTCTGATACTCTGAGGTGTTTAAAATGAAGGCGCAAGTAGTTGAAGGATGGCCTAAGAACAACAAGATACGAATTGTTTTGTCAGACACTAATGCAGCACAAGTTAACAGCTTGCGACGTGCAATTATGGCAGATGTGCCTAAAATGGCAATAACCAAGGTTCGCTTCGAACAGGGAGTAACTCAAGATAACCAAGGAGAGGTAATCGAATCAGTAAACGTTCTTCCAGACGAAGTATTGGCTCACAGATTGGCAATGATTCCAGTTCCAACTTTCTTGGAGGAGTTTGTTTTCCCAGAGGACGATCCTAACAATGCAAACCTTCCAGAGGACCAATGGGGATCTCCATTGTCTCAAATCATTTACCATCTCTCTATCCGTGGACCTAATCCCGATTCTGAAGATATTTTCAAGACAGTCTACGCTGGCGATCTAAATGTACTTGGAGAAACCAAACTTCAAATCAGTGAAGACCACAAAAGAATTCCACTAACTATCTTGTCCAAAGGACAGTACCTTGAGTTGTACGCATACGCAGCACTCGGTCGCGGCAGAGAGCACGCAAAGTGGTGCCCTGCAGCAGCAGTAACTTTCCAACCTAGGCAGAAAGCAATTCTTTCGAAGCCTAAGAAAGCAAACACTCTGTTTGATTTAGACCTGACATCAAAGTCTGGGCGCGCAATCAATGCTAAACTCTTCAAGAACAAAGAGTGCACAGATGTTGACTCAGTTCTAGACCTAGAGCGAGCTCTACACCAAGTTGGATACGGAACTGGACGCGATGAAGACTTTGACAACGCAATTACATTGGAAGATGTTGAAGGCGAATACGTGTTCTCTTTCGAATCAGATGGTGCACTACCTCCTGAAGAGATTTTCAACAGAGCGTGTGCAGAGTTAGTCTCACGCTTCGAGAAGATAACTGGCGAAATTGACATAGCATTAGCTTGAACCTCTGTTCTGTCTCCAGTAATGGAGAAGCATGATGACCTATCTATGCTAGCGTCAGCATGATGCATGAGGTTAATGTCCAAGTAGGGGGCCACGTAACTCTCTTATTCTCTATTCACTCTAAGCCTCTTCTTTCCCGCAACCAAGGCTCTCGTGGTGCAGGCCTTTGTTTAGAGGATGGTGTAATCGCTTCTGCGCGAAAATTGTCTGGGTCCGATGACATTATTTCTGTCACTAAGATGAATGGCAAATCATTCCCACAAGGCGAAGCATTGTATGCTGACTTATTGAATTCGTTTAGAGAAGTATTCAATGTAAAAGAATCTATACAGATCGATATTTTATTGGAATTACCTATTTCTCAAGGTTTTGGAATGTCTGCCGCGGGACTATTGGCGGCCAGCCTTGCATTAGGTGAATTGTTTGATTGTGGCGATGAAGGGCAACTGGCTAGATTAGCACATCGTTTAGAAAGAGAAAACTCTGGGGGTCTTGGAGATATTCTGGGGCTTTGGGCAGGTGGTTGTGAATTACGCGTAACACCGGGCAGCCCTCCTTACCCCGGCAAAGCATACGGGTTCGATGTAGGCTGTCCTGCACTTTTAGTATGGGACCCTGATGGTGGAAAACATACTGCAAACTATATTGATAATTTAAATTGGAAATCTAAAATTACGGAGGCTGGCGAATCTGCAGTCAATCGATTAAGTCAATACAACTGGAATCACAATATTTGGGAAATGCTTCTCGAGGAAGCAGATAATTTCGCTTTAGAATCTGGTCTACTTGAAGAAAAAGAACGTGCTAAGTTGCTAAATCTAGTACTAGATCATTCAGATGAGGGCATGAGTTGCCACCTTTGTATGCTAGGAACTTCAATGATAGTATTGCCAAAGAAATTAGGAACTCAAATTGATTTTGGAGATTTATCATCTAGCCTTACAAGCCTAGGCCTTGGCGTTAGGGAAACTATTCTTCAGTAGTCTTGTTTAATGGCTCTAAATCTAGTGGACCGCAATCTAGTAACACAGTGCCAGGAATATGCACATTGCTACAGAACCCATGCCTGAATACCAATGCACCTTGACCCCAAGCGTCCACATACCTCGTTGCTTGTTTGGCTATTTTCTTTCTTTGAAAATCAACATCTGCGCCATAGAAATGCTTTGCATCAATCCAGGCCACCGGCTCACCGTTAATCTCAACATGGTCTAAGAATAGCAGGTCAGGAGTATTGATTGGCCTTCCGTGCTCTTTGGTTTGTTCCTTAACCATATCAGGTTGTCTGCGAACTCTAACGCCTTGGTCTTCGAACCAATCTGCTAGTATTTCTTCGAATAGGTCTGCTCTGACGTGGGTTTCAGATTGATCCACGTTGCTTACTCTGTCTGCCGCTTCAGCAGCTTCAAATTCACCCCTTTCCCTCTGCTTAAACTTCGATGGTGAGCGCAATGTTTCTTTTATCCGAGATTTAGACCAGCCCATTTCCTTCAGAACAACTCGAAATACGTTCATTGGAGGGAAATCAAATTTCTTAGACAACTCAACAATTCCCAATCCTTCTCTGTACAATCTTACCAACGCTTTTCCTCTGGCCTGTAATTGGCCATGGGAGTAAACTGTTTTTTGTTGTAGAAGAGCACTTCTTAGTGACAGTGCTTGGTCTAACGTCATTTCTAAATCGTTTACCATCTCTCCGATTTCATTCACTCTTTCATCAGGTAACCATCCGAACTCGCCCTTTCTAACAACTTTAGATGCTAATTCTGATTCTGTTTTCAACGATACTGGATTATTCACCCATTCGAATGAAAACCTCCGGGGCTCTTCAAAGTCCTTAGGTATACCAATAGGAAGTGGTTTGATTGAAAATCGCTCTTCAGCAGAGGTTTTCGCAGCGGAATCAAATTCTGCATGCCTTTCAATCAATGAAGACTTAGCAGGCCCTCCATGGCGACGAGGTTTGTTGCCACTATTGCCGCCACGACGGTTCCGGTTTCGCCTTTTACCATCCGCCATAACTTACGGTGTAAGCCCACGCTCCATAGATACACCGGCTATTTTACTTTACAGAGGTCATCTAGTAACCTCTGTGTTTGCATCTTCATGAAAGTGTTAATTTGTTTAGAAAAAATTAGCATTAATCCCGATACTTCACAGGTCGAATGTATCTCTATACCCCCATCTGTTTGTGAGAGGAATGTGATTATAAGTTTGAGATTTTTTAGACCTTTACCAATTTCGCGTTCGTTACGATATTGACCCTCACCAAGAATTTCAATTTCAGAAAAATCATCACCAGTTCGTATGCTTTTTATCAACCACTTTGCTTCAATTAATCCGCCCTTTATCATTTGAAAAACAGCAATATGATCGCCCTCGTCTATTGTTTCAGGGTTAGTTGCAAGCATGTTTTTTGCTGTGCTGTTCCATTCAGGCCATTTACTAGGGTTTCTGAATGATTCCAACGCAACAATCACCGCTTCTGGAGGCAAATTACTCCTGGTCGTGTGTGAGAATACCTTGCCCATAACATTCCGAGGCGGTGATGTAGCATTGTTATTGCTGACAACTAAGCCATCATTTCAAGTGAGAGAGGGTGATGGGGAGTTATGCGTCGAATACTTGTACTGGCCGTGATTTCAGTACTCTTCCTTCCATTTGTAACAGCCGATAATGAGTCGGATGGGCCCTTAGGATGGGCTCAATCCGCTGGAGGATTTGTAGATGAATCCGTTGCAGGTCATGTTGTGCTTGACGATGGCAGTATTATCGTGGCTGGCAGTTTTACTTCATCAGTATTTTTCGGCGATGAGGCTGTTGAAGCCACAGGGCTAGGTGGCGACTCGGATATGTTTGTCGCCAAAGCAAATCAATCTGGTAACTGGACTTCGCTATTCGGTTTTGGAAGCAATGGAACTGATGGTATAGACTCGATAGCCCTTCATACCTCCGGAGACATAATTTTAGCGGGCCATTTTTGTCATGGAACACTAGGCGAACAATGTGAATTGGAATTTACAGATTCATCCTTCACTTTCAGTAAAACAAGTAACGAAACAGAAGGAGATGGTTTCGTTGGCCGTTTCTCTTACAGTGGCAGCGTCATTACTCCCGTTTGGATAAGGTCGATATCAAATGAAAACGACATTACTGTGTTTGATGTTACAGTTGGTCCTAATGGTGGAATTGCAGTAGGCGCATTCCATAATGGGCCATTAGAGATAGATGAGTTTCAGCTGTTTGGTTCTGAGGCGACATCTTTAGCACTAATACAATATGATGAGAACGGCAATGCTATTTGGGTAAATCAGATTACGACAAGAGGTACAATCGAGCCATTCGGAGGAATGTGCTTTTCTAACGATGGTTATCTGTATGTCGCAGGAACTTATGTGCAGTCTATTGAATTTGACGATTTGTATCTTTCAGCAGGGGAGGCAGATATTTTCGCAGTTCAACTAGATGGAGAAGGTAATTTCACTTGGCACTCCTTTGCAGGCGGTACTGGTGAGGACTGGGTAAATGATTGCGCGGTTGATAGCCTAGGCAATGTTCATGTCATCGGGATGATTGAAGATACAGCAGATTTTGGTTTCATCAATGTTACTTCGAATGGCTGGAGAGATTTGTTTCATGCCACTCTGGATGCTAATGGCGGATGGACAGAAGTTTCCAATTCAGGCAGTAGTGGCTGGGAATCTCTCATCTCAATAGTAATTGATTCAAGAGATAATAAAATCGTAACCGGGACTTACTCGTCCAATTTTACATTAGGTTTAGACCAATTAGCAGATAAAGATTCTAGTGAATTTCATAGGGACGTATTTGTTGCTCAAATGGATAGTTCAAACGAGTGGGTGTGGGCAGTCTCTGCTGGTGGTGCTAAAGACGACTTAGCGTATTCAATCGGTCTCGGACTTAATGATACTCCGATTGCAACATTAGGATTTAAAGATACGATTACGATGGGCAATTTCACTTTAAATTCTGCTGGCGGGATGGATATTGGAGTTTGGTATTATGCTAGAGACCAAGATTCAGATGGATTGACAGACGGGTCGGATAACTGTCCTAAGGTTGCTAATCCAAACCAACAAGATTCGGATTATGATTTGATAGGAGACGAATGCGATGATGATGATGATGGCGACGGGGTCGGCGATGATTGGGATGATTGTACTCCTGGTGAAATTGGCTGGACTTCGGCACAAAATACAGATTTCGACTCTGACGGATGCAGAGACTCATCAGAGGATTTTGATGATGATGAAGATGGAATAATGGATGAATATGATGTATGTCAAAGAGGGTCAATTGGATGGATTTCAACAATTGAAAATGATGAGAACCAAGATGGATGTGAAGACGTTGACACAGACGGTGACGGGTTTGTAGATCAACTCGATAAATGTCCTAACATTAGTGACGATCAATCAGATTTAGACGGTGACGGAGTAGGAGATGCTTGTGAATCCGATACTGATGGAGACGGTATTGCAGATATTTTCGACAACTGCCCAACAGATAGCTTTGAGTGGACCAGCGTCCACGAGATTGACCACGATCAAGATGGATGCAAAGATGAAGATAGAGATTCAGATGATGACGGAGACAATGTATTGGATTTGTCAGACGATTGCCCCTTAGGTGAAATTAATTGGAATTCTTTGGAGCCAGGGAAGTTTGATCACGATAACGATGGTTGTCATGATATGGAGGAAGATTTCGATGATGATAATGATGGTTTTGAAGATGGGATAGATAATTGCCCACTTGGTTTTGTTGGATTATCAGGAGTAGGAATGGATTTAGACCAAGATGGCTGCATTGATTCATCAGAAGATATTGATGACGACAATGATGCCGTCAATGATACAGTTGACAACTGCAGATACACTCCATTAGGAATGGAAGTTGACTCTAATGGGTGCGCTGGGGTCCAACTTGATGACGATGCAGACGGCGTAAATAATCTGAACGACATGTGCCCTTCCACTCCTGCTGGAGAAAAGGTCTCATCAACCGGCTGTGTAGTAGAAACTCAAGAAGAAGGCAAGGCAAATGAAGAATCAGAATCTACATCTTGGCTAACTTGGGTCTTTTTCACAATAGCGGCCGCTCTGGTAGTGGTTGCTCTGGTTGTAACATTTAGGCCACAACCACCAATGCCTCCTAGGCCCGTTGAGAAAGAAGTAGTTACTATCTCAGATGTAGACAATAGAGGGGGCCAAGGGGATAGCGGAGCCACTCCTGCCAATCTCGGTGGAGCCAGTCTCGACATCAATACTATCGAGCCCAAGGTCGCTGCAGATGAAACTGGAAGCATTTCTGAGGACACCCCCCTCGTCGAGTGAACCCGAGATCATTGATTTCTCTTCATCCGACCACTTGAAAATTTGTGGTAGCATTCTTTTACCCCAAAAGCCCATAATTTCTCCACGCTGTTCACCTTGAGCGAATGGCAGGGTATTCAAAACTTTCACGAAGCTTTTGACATTCTCTCCGGAGCCAATGTGAGAAATTGCTGCCTGTGCAAGTTCTCTTTTCCAAGGCCTGGAAATATGAATAGTTGCAGAACTGGGGTCTCCACCTAGGTGCTTAACAGCCACCTTAGACACCTTCCTTGCTTGCTCCAAGAAACTGCGAAGGTAGGTTTCAGACTCTATTGCTGCAGACTCTTCTGAGGTTAGAGGGCTTGGAACTTGGAAAACTCTACCTGCAACTAAGTCTTCTTTGCCTAGAATCTTCCACCAATCCTCTGCTAAATGCGGAGTTGCTACTGAAATCATATGTGTCCAAACTTCCAAAACTTCCCTTCCAACTTCTAAGTTTGACCCGCCACGCCTACGATACCAATTCAGGTCTTTGACCAAATCAAAATGGCTAGCATCTACAGCCCCTCTTAGGTCATATGATTCCATGGCTGCTTGCCATTGCGAACACCGCTGCTTCAATCGCGCTCTCATCCATAAATCGATTCCACTAGATTTTCCATCCCAAGAGAGTATGCTTTCCGGCATTCCGTATAATTGTACCATTTGGCGATAATTTGCTTCTAGTGCAGAATCTGACCAATCCATGCCAGCAGTCGGGTTAGCAGCGAATAGAATGAACAATCTAACAGTATCAGCGCCATATTTCTCAATCATGTCTTCTGGGGAAACAGTATTTCCTAAACTTTTACTCATTTTGGCGCTTCTTTCACTTAGCACAGAGTCACAATGAGGACAGTTGTTGCCAGAATGCGACACGTTCAGCGTAATTGCACAAGTGTCACACCAAGGTGCAGATTTGTTCACCATTCCTTGGCACAATAATTCATTGAACGGCTCGTCAATGTCATGCAAGCCAATGTCTCGTAGAGCCTTGGTCCAAAAACGCGCATAGATTAGGTGCATTTGTGCATGTTCAATACCGCCACAGTAAAAGTCAACATTCATCCAATGATTAGCAACTTCTGGGTTGAAACAGGTTTCGTTTTGCATTGAGTCAGTATACCTTAGGAAATACCATGAAGAATCGACGAAAGTATCCATTGTATCAGTTTCTCTTCGGGCCGGAGAACCACAATTGGGGCAGTCAACATTACAGAATGTCGGGCTTGATTCTAGAGGGTTACCTTTCCCATCAAAAACAACATCTCTAGGCAGTTCCACTGGCAACTGTTCTTCAGGGACTGGAACGGCTCCACAATCTCCACAATGGATAACCGGTATTGGGGTTCCCCAGTACCTTTGTCTACTAATTAGCCATGGGCGTATTTTCCAATTCACCGTACCAGTACCCTTTCCGTTATTCTCTAAGTATTCGCATACTGCAGACTTAGCCGAATCCCCGTACAGCCCATCAAACCCTTCAATACCTGAATTAACCATCCATCCTAAATCGGTCTCTGCTGATTTTAGTTCCTCAGATGCATCTGCTCCCTCAGACATAACAAGAACGCGTTTGATTGGTATATCGTATTTCTTAGCGAAATCAAAGTCTCTTTCATCGTGACCAGGTACTGCCATCACAGCACCAGTTCCATATGATGCAATGACGAAGTTTCCGATCCAAATCGGTACACGTTCACCGGTCAAGGGGTGAATTGCGTAAGAACCAGTCGGGACGCCTTTCTTTTTGCCCATATTTTTGATCCTATCAAATTCACTCATTGCAATTATCTCTTCATGAAGGATTTCCCAATCCTCTTGATATTCAGTTCCGGTAACTAATTCTCTGGCCAAATCATGTTCTGGAGCTAGTGTTACAAAGGTGACACCGAACAGTGTATCTGGTCTAGTAGTAAACACTCTAATCTTATCGTCACGGTTTTCCACCGAGAATTCAATTTCAGCACCTTCGGAACGACCTATCCAGTCTTGTTGTAAGGCCTTCACATTTTCAGGGAATTCAATATCTTCCAAGCCGTCTAATAATTCCTGAGAATATTTGGTGATGTCTAGGAACCATTGACTCATTTCTTTTTGAATTACGGGCCCATTGCATCTCCAACAACGTCCTGCTTTGACTTGTTCATTTGCCAATACTGTGTTACAAGTGTTACACCAATTAACTGGCGCATATTCTTGATATGCAAGTTTATTTTCTAAGAATTTAAGGAAAAACCATTGATTCCATCGATAATACTGGGGGTCGTGACTTTTCACTAACCTTCTCCAATCATATGAAAACCCCATACGCTTGATTTGTTCGGTGATAGAAGCCATATTTCTCTCGGTAATATCGTGAGGGTGGCCACCTTCTGCAATAGCCGCATTTTCTGCCGGCATTCCAAAGGAGTCAAAGCCCATTGGATACAATACATCAAAACCCATCAGTCTCTTATATCGGGCAACTGCATCACCAATCGAATAATTTCTTACGTGGCCCATGTGCATTTTACCGGAGGGGTAAGGGTACATCTCGAGGCAGTAGAATACGGGATTTCCATCCTTAAAATCGGCATTAAAAATTTTAGAATCGTCCCATGCCTTTTGCCAATACTCTTCAGTATCTTGTGGAACATAATCCGGCATTGAAACACCCCTACGCCCCTACGGGGCGATTTGTCGTACCACACTATGAACTTCAATCCATCTACCGAATCAAAGTTCAGTAGTATCGAGTAGGAACACTGCTTCTCTAGTCAACCCGTACCGGTTTTTTACGCCTATCTTCTGTTTTTCTACAAGACCAAACTTCTGTAAGGTTCTGAGGTGGTGACTAACCAATTGCTGAGAACGATCTAGTCGGTGGGCAAGTTCTGCTTGTGTAGGGTACTTCTTCATGACACCGTCGTCATCTAGAAGTCTTAGGATCTTACCCTGCAGACTATTTGGATCAGGCGACAGAGGCGGTAAAGGCAGTTCATCCTCTACGATACCAGGGTGTAAATTGGCTGTGTAAGGATAGAACCTTACTAATCTCCCATCAGGTCTTCTCCAGATACTTTCCTCATCTTCTAGCACTTTCAAGTGGTGAGTTATTTGTCCATTCGACATATCTAAAGCTGCCATTAGGGCGCGGAAATGGCAACCAGGGTTAGCAGTCAAATAGCCCATTAAACGGCCTCTTTGGTATCTGCCATCGCTGGTTTCACTGGTTCTTCCAACCAATGCCAAGAGCCAGAGGCCGGCGCTGGTAGCAGGGATTCTCCAAGATTCATTGGTTGCAACTAAGGCTACTAATAGAGACAGAACGCCTCCACTAGCAACCACTGCTCCAATCGTTATTATCACGGGGCTAATTTCCGACTCTTGACTTTCTTCAGGTAGAGGTGCTGCTGATTCATCCAGTTCCTCCTCCTCTACAATTACAACATCCTGTGAATATACTTCACTTACTGCAAAAGAGGAAGTGGCGAAGTCTGCACATTCGGGCGATGGTTCGGATTCTGTGACTAAGTATTTTCCAGTAGCGCCAACCTCCGGATCCCATGAAGGCAAACTTTCGGTTCTTGCCAGAGTAACTATCCCTTCATCTGGAGAATTTAGTAACCAGCAAACACCCAAATCATTGGTTGTAGCGGACCATGAACCTTCAATAATCCTTGATGTGGATAACGTAGTTTGTTCTTCTTCATCATCCTCAATAGTGATTTCATCTTCAGCGATAGGCCAAGTGAATGACACAGTAGATGTGATTTTAGGTTCAGAAAAGGTTTGGAATGATAAATAATATTCACCATCATCTAGATCAAGCGATTGGAATTTGAATGAATCCAGCGCATATTCTGTAAATCTCGTTGTTAGATTTCTATTGTATTCGCATTGTGAGAAAGCAGATAGTATTTGACCATTAGCGCCGTACAACATTGTCTCTAACCCGCATGTATCGAACCAATTGATTTCAACGCTTTCATTGCTGATAATTGTAGGGGAAACATATAATTCATCACTTCCAGTTATATCTGCAGTAATTTCTGCTGCATAATCTTGACAATAGATTCCAGTATCTCTGAGTAGGTTGATAGTGTCTGTACCGAACAAATCATGTTCAGGTATTTCGAAAACCACGGTTAAATTAGATGGAGTCACACGACACCCATTTAAATCGACAAAAGACCATTGTAGTTGAGGATAAACCCTTTCACTATCTGGAATTAGTAGATTTTGTACATCTAATTCTGTGCACTCTTTAATCGCAAGCGTGTCCATGACAACTTCTCCAGAAGAATCAACAACCCATGTCTCTCCTCTGCATGTATTTGTAAAATCAAGCGATACTTCATCCTCACCAGTGTTTGTAATTACAATATTTGGAGAGAATGTTTCAGAATCTCCATATGTCTTATCTTCCGATAATACAATCGATAATTCAATGTCATCGATATTTCCAGTACTACTAGCCTCGTCAATATCCTCAATGGCTTCAATATCGAGACTTGTCATCAATACGCCATCTCCTAATGCTAAATCGAATTCATTTAACCCAGCATCTAAAGAAACCGGCATCTGTGCAATAGTGATAATTTCGTTTCCCTTTAGGACACTCGGGCCGCAGTTCCCAATTAATTGAGTGTTCAAGGATATTTTACATCCTTCAAAATCCAAATTGGCATCTGTCGCTAATGTATTGTGTAAACGTATTGTAATTATTGAAGGAGACGATTCTGCGTGAATCCCATCCCTGGCGGTAGCAATAACTTCCAATTCTAATCCGTCTGGAATCGATACTGGCGTTTGGACATGTACACTGACCGTTGAGGACAAATCTTCTCCAGCAACAATGAATTCGATATCATAAAATCCGGATTTAACAAGTGATCCCTCAGAGTCTTTCAAATCCCAGAATAATGGCTCTAACTCAGTAGTTGAAGAGGCGTCCAAATCCAAACCTCTGCTCTGGCCGAGGCAAATCTCTTTACCGTCTAATATCAAATCCCCATTACTCCAAACTCGGATGACTTGATTACATGAAGGGTCAACCTGGATGCTAGCAGCTTCTCCACTGTTGGATAAAGTTCCTAAGATTTCAACACTTTCTCCGGAGCCATACCAGCCCTTTTCTGGAGCATTTACTATGCTAGCCTCAAGGCTAATATCAGAGTCAACAGCAAAGGCACTAGGTGCCATTACTGCAAGCAGCCCAGCGAGAAGTATCGCCAGCATGCGCTCTCTGCCCATGGTAAACCATGAGCGTCATCCCTTAGAAGTAATGCGGTTCATCGTATTGGTGAGCGAACATGGCTGAATGCATATTAGAGACCCAAAAAATAGTTGTTTTACAGGCTCAGTTGGGCGATTGGGATAACCTCAACCACCTTCTTGTTTGTAAAGATTCTAAAAAAGCGGTAATAGTTGATCCATTCTTCTCAGATTATTGGCTTGATGTTTGTTCATCCAATGGTTGGGAATTAGAGCAAGTATGGCTCACACACTCACATTGGGATCATTCTAAGGGCATTGAAGGGTTGAAAGATAAACAGGTCTGGGTTCATCGCGATGAATCTCTCAGGGGCTGGAATGGCCCTTCTAATCGAGAATGGGATAATGCAGCAAACACATCGTTAATTCAAAAAATAGGCTCGCTGGAATTCGAGGCTCATTGCACTCCAGGACACACCCCTGGTCACATGACTTTCATTGGAGAAGGCGTAGTAATCAGTGGAGATTGCATGTTTTTAGGAAGGTGTGGGAGAACCGACTTATTCGGAGGAGACATCGTCGCCCAAAGACACTCTTTGAAACACCTTAGAACCCGACTTTCAGAGGTTCCAG
>Ga0206677_10002382_pt1 | contig 16598 bp, 10 predicted proteins | sample M130m12015metaG_FD_155475 | JGI IMG/M metagenome (GOLD analysis project Ga0206677, IMG submission 155475) | Ammonia-oxidizing marine archaeal communities from Monterey Bay, California, United States - M1 30m 12015 | ecosystem: Environmental > Aquatic > Marine > Intertidal zone | place: USA...
GCATGGTTCATCGCTTATCTTATCCACCACGAGGGCGAGGATGCCTTCCTGAATGGCTTCTACGGTGACCTCGACGGTTTAGGGTTTGATGCAGCCTTTGAGGACAACTTCAACGCAACAAAGAGCGAATATTTGGCTGATTTTGATGCGTTCTTTGCCCAGCCTGCTGAAGATGTGATGTTGCTCTTCCCAGAGGCTTCGACGGGTAATGATGAGACTACTGAGTGATTTCCAGGCCTAAGGAAGGAACAATGTGCATTCTTGGAGTTTGACGAATATTCAAGTAAAGACTTGCACGATTATGTGTTCGCATTAGATTGGGGAAAAACGACGAGATACTTGATAGAGGGCGATGACCATCTCCCTACTCCGTTAAGGCTAAATGTGCAGATGCCCTAAATGCTTCATGGAGGGAATGAAAGACTCGGAAATGTTCTTTCTCTCGAAGGCTATAGCCTTGCTGCGCCCCTCGGTCAATGAGGGTTGGCCAATCGGGCATATCTATCCTCTTCTTTCATTTTCGGAGTCGACTATGCAACACACCGTGAATTTTTTTGAGAAGAAATTCAACATAACACCCGGTCAACTTGAACTCTTGAAGTTCATACAACAGGTACATCGAATCCATCGGAACAAGATCGACTATCCGGCGTTTTGGAACTCCCATGGCCGGCCAGATGGTCCGTGTTTCTTGTTCATCTTCATGGATGATTACTACGACCAATCAAATTGGAACTATCAGATAGTTACTCTTGAAAACTTGTCCGAAGCGGTGCTGACGGAGGAAGATCGAGAACGAATCGAGGCAGAGTTGAACATTAGCCCCCCCCACCGCTTCAAAATCAACTTTCTCTTTATGGAAAAAAGTGAACAATTTCCTGAGCAGAAATTTTTGATGGAAATTTGGACGTCCATGCCCTCCGATGACAACGAAGTACGAATCCGACGAGTACAAGATGATTTTGAAAAAATCTTCCAATCGCTACTTCAGAAACCTTTCGATATCCACGCCCATTCAGCATTGGTACTCAATCATTTTGAGTCCAATCCTGGAGATTTCTTGCGAACAGCCCTTGAACGAATGTCAATGGAAAAAGAACTCGAGCCCCTACACTTGGTATACAATCAATTTTTTGCTCGTGTGGGCGACCTCATCGGCCGTTCTAAGATTCCCGAAGTCGTGGATGCTTGGCGCGGAGATGAAGAGGATACTATGCTGATGATGTTTCGCATGTCAGACGCAGAAGAAGATGCAGAGTTCCGAGATACATACGGGCCTATCTTCCGATTGACGCGAACTGAAATCACGGATTATCTTGATAAACTGGAGAAAGAAAAACTCACTGCCAATGTTCAAATGACAACCATCGACTACGAGATTGGCCTCTATCAACGAAATCTGGAACTCATAGATGAGATGGAAAAAGGTAGTATGAACCTCTTGTTCCTTCATGAGGAATGGCTTCATGAATACCAAGTTCCGTTTGCTTGTCTTGTAAAAAACGTTTGATGTATCGGAGGAAAAGGTGATTATATGCTACTAGAAGTTGGAAATATTCTCACCGAACTCAATACAGTATACCCAGGTGGACCGTACTCTTGGAGCAAGGGGGGCGCACCTTTCACTACATGGGATACTATAGTCCATCCGAATTTGGTCAGTTTGAAAAATCAATCTCAAGCCCATTTGGAAACAGTAGGATTAGAGGTTTCGGTTCACCAACCACGTATACGAGGCAGTGGTAGCAGTGTGCCCCTTGTCCCTTGGATGACTGCCAGGATGTTTGGGCAAAATTCTCCAAATACTGCTGCAACACAAGGAGTGTATGTCAACTACCTCTTTGGGATGGATGGTTTAGAGGTTTTTTTAGTCCTCGGACTTGCAACCACTCCGTTTATTCAAGCTCATTTTCCTCCATTATCTAACCCATCACCAATTGAGTTAAAGAAAGCATGTCGAAAATCACTCGAAGATGTGTCCTCTGTAAGAATCGATGACGTGAAAGGTTTATTTCGCCCGGGTACGCTCAACAATGGTGAGTTTACGTTTTCCGCCACTGATCGTAGGGCAAGGGGGAAGGACTGGCAGTACGCATGCCCATATTGGATTCGATATGATTCAACTGCTCTGCCAACAGATGACGAGATGAAGGAAGATTTGGAGAATATGGTCAAATTGTATAATGCAATCGCTGAACAACGAATGATTACATCATTGGACGTTCTCATTGAAGATATCCAAAACCAGGGGAATCCAATAGGAAACGATATTGAACTCGATGGCGCGTTGTATTCGAAAGAAAAACTCAGAAATATGCTTCGTAACTTTTCCATCATCCCTTACGAATTCAAGTATGCAGATTGGTCCCTCGAGTATTCAACTAATGACTGGGAACGACTTTCAAACCACTCAAATTATCTAAGGCTTGCACCGAGATCTGGTTATTCGATTCTCACTTGGGATTACAAGATCACCAAAACAAATGATCTTGATGACTTGGAAAGGCTTGTTCATTGTCATAAAACCGTCATTCTTGAAGGCCCACCCGGAGTCGGGAAGACGTATTTCTACAACCAACTCGTCAAGTCAGGTAAATTTGAGCAATGCGAATTAATCACGTTCAATCCTGCAACAGAAAATTCAGATTTCATCGGTGGACTTACGCCGGTTTTGGATACAGCGACTACGCCTCCAACGTTAAAATTTGATGGAATGGAAGGCATTTTCGTTCGATTGCTAAGAGCGTCTGCGAATCATAAAGTTCTGCTTTGGATTGATGAAGTTAACCGAGGAAACGTCGCAAAAATCTTTGGAGAGTTCATTGGTCTTCTTGGAACCGATGAACCGTATGATATTTCCATCAAAAACATTGGACTGGCAGATGATGTTCTTCAGCGAACCGATTACAATCTCGACAATTTCCATGTTGTTGGCACGTTGAACACCGCCGACCAATCCATTTCTACGATCGATCTTGCCATTCGCAGGCGTTTTCAATTCGTTCGAATGTACCATGATTTTTCGATACTTGAGTCTTCACCACCTGCTGTATATCGTTCAGACCCTTCCAAGGTTCTTGCCCTACCTCGAATTAACGCTATTTTGGACCACTACGGTTCTGATGCCGTGCTTGGACATTCGTACCTGTATGAACTCGAAGAAGCATACGCTGAGAACCCTAATCTGACGTTGTCCGTCTGGGAATATTCCATCCTACCAAATTTGATTGAAATTTTGATGAGAGAACAAATTCGCAAAGAAGATCAAGAACTTATCAACAAAGAATTGAGACCCATCGGTTTCAACATCATTGACAGTGGAAACGGATATGGAGCGATGAAAATTATCGTTCCTGTAGGTCAAACAGGAGATGCTATCCCGCATTTGGGTAATGATGAAATCTTGGAAAAATCTGAAGCAGTTCTCAAATGGCAGAACAACATGATTCTTGAAGGCGTTCCTGGAGTCGGAAAAACTTGGATGGTCCGAGAATTATGGGATCGACTCGGAATTCGTCCTGCAGACATCCCAACCTACACACGAACCGTTACTTTCGGGCCAGCGACCGAACCCGAGGACTTTGTTGGTGGTTTGTTTCCTCAATCAGGATCATCCCCGCCCACGTTCGAATACATCGCTGGTGTGTTGATGGAGTTGGCCATAGCGGCGAATGACGACCCTGACAAAAAATACGTTTTGTTCATTGATGAGATAAATCGAGGTAACCTACCTAAGGTGATGGGTGCGCTGATGACCATCATGGAGACTTCCAAGCGATATGATTCCACTGACCCAGCAACTCGATCCTGGACTCGTCAGCCCCCGTCCCCTCCTGTTAACCCAGCCGACGGAGCAGAATATCGAGTCGCACTATTGCATGAGAATGGTGATACAATTTACTTTGGTCTGCCCAAGAATTTGTACATCATCGGTGCGATGAACACCAGCGATCGTTCTGTGATTCACCTCGACGGTGCTCTTCGAAGACGGTTTTCATTCATGCGCATTGATACGATGTTATCTGCGGATGGTTTCGAAGATCTTCTCCAGGCCCTCGGACAGTCTGATGATTCTGGATATTGGATGAGTTTTAACATCGATGATTGTCGAGACATATTGGCGAAATTTGTTGAGCTTAACGAACTGTTGTGGGAGGTCATTGGGCCTGACGGTGTTTTGGGCCACTCGTACTTTTTCGACGCTGGATGGTGTAAACCTCCCATCAATATTCTACAAGATCGATGGGAGACCCAAAACCCCGGCGGAGTACTATCGAATAGCCAAATTGATATCATTGAGAAAATTTTCCGGAACAGATTGAATAAGGGTTTTTCGAGTAGAGCATACATCGATTCAGTAGGTGGTCCTTTCCCAAGTTTATCCATTAACGCACTGGTTGGTCACAACTTGTTGGAAGATTTGGGCGTTACGCCAAAGAATTACCGTGTTGCTCCTGAGTTTGACGGATACGACCAAGCTTTTTGGCAGGGTTTCTGGGACCAGTTTAGTTATGCGATTCTTCCGCAACTTGCAGACACACTGAATGCGTTCGCCATCAACGAGGCACAGGCAGCAGGCATCATTGAAAAGTCAGATGAAATCACTACACTCTTTATGCAAAAACACGATGCTCTCGAAGCTCAAAGCAGGTATTTACGTCCTCCTCCTGAGATTGGCTCAGCACGTGAATGGCGAGTTGAGTAAGGGGTGATTACATGCCTGATGGAATAGAGTATTACATCGAATCCAATAAACAAACAATTGCCCAAATTCTGTTAGCAGGTACGGAATACATTGTATGCACCTATCCCAAGGTTTGGAGTGAAAAAAAATACTTGATTTATGTCGGTGAACGAAATGGAAACAAGTTTGAAATTCATTGTTTTCCTCAAAAATCCTATCTTCGAGTCGAGAACGAAGAACTCTTTGAGGCTTTAAAAGAACAATGGTCATTCACTCTTGTTTCCAGAAAAGACACATCGCACACAAAGCTCTATCCTGTTTATGTCCAAGAATCGGATCCAAGCCTTTCAGATCAGGAAAAGAAACACGTAGAAAGGATCGTTAATGCAGTATGGGTGCTTACAAATCTGAAAAATGATCATAAGAAAAAGAGTCAGAGCATCAAGAAGGTAGACTCCGCCGACCTCTTTGATGTTTATCATGCATTTATCGGCCAACTTGAACACTTACTTCGTGATGTGAAGCGGAGTTATCGAGAGACCACAGAACGAACACGAGTGATACGCGGCCGGTTATCAAACCGAGGTCGCGTGAATCTGGTAATGCGTCCTTCCAATCGCTTTGAATGTATTTTTGACGAGTTTGTTGTCCAAGCACCGGTCTACAAAATCATCAGCACTTGTCTCGATATCGTTTTGAACGCAGATTTTCATTCCTCCTTTCTCTGGTTGCACAAACAATTCACGGAAATGAGGCAACAAGGTCAAGTTCATGTTCGAACATTAGCGGGAGTTGAGGATTTTCCCCGCAACCTTGCTCGTTCTGAGTTGAGAAGACTCGAACGGCGATTACCTCGCCGGTTTCGCTCTTTTGAGCCACTTCTCCCCCTCATGAAAAGAATCCTGGATGACGATGCATCTAAATTGGTTGATCAGGATGAACTTGCAACAAGCGTTCGCATTGTCCATGAAGCAGACTCGGCTACGGTGTGGGAACTATTTCTCGAGAATGGCCTCACGGCTTTTGGACACCAGGTCGAATCTCAAGCAAAGTATGACAAGACATGGACGGATGTCGGCGGAACAAAGGAATTGGACATACTGTTGAACGAAGGCGTTGAATTGGTGGATGCAAAATATTATTCAAATTTAAGCGAAGTTAAAGGTTCCGGAAATCAATACCAGATGTTCTTTTACATGTTCGCCCAATTTGCCCTCAATATGGGTGCCTCGGGCGAGCGTCCAAAACGCATCACACTTGTTTACCCTCTTTCTGATGAAGAGGAAGAAATCCAACAGGAAACACATATTCTGGAGGATGAACGCATGGGAGAGATTTTTACCACACTCTACACTACATTGCCTCAGGACCACTTTCCTCCACTGCGGACGCTTGGGGTCCCGCTCCCCGGCCCTGATGTCATTGAGGAACTCTCTGATACCATTTTGCATGGAGGGAATTGGGTGAAAAAATACTTTGAGGAATATTTTTCAGAGTTTGGTGACCAATTTTACAGAAATTGAGGTGAATGTATGACAGGAAATTGGATTGATATTGTCCGTGCCATGCTGGGAATTGATGACCCGGTTTCTATCCCTTCGGAAGAACGACACAAGCAGTCACGAGCAAGTGAGTTCTTCAACGCTGAAGAAGAGGATTTGGTCAATGCCTACCTGTTCATTCCGGTTCGTGAAAAACAACCCCACTTTGATTCGCTGTTTGAATTTCTCATCAACGTCCGACGATATGCCAACGCATACCAAGAGTCTGGAGAGCTTTGGAAAGCTTTTGGCGACTGCGAAACACCTCAATTGGTCAACATCCAAATGGATGCTGAGCGGCACACAGGACGCCTTGCCATCGCTCGATTTACCCGAGAGAAGTTGGTTGAATTCAGCCGGGACCCACGCCAGAAAATGTGGGCAGACTTCTACCTCCCGCGGCTGGATTCACTCGAAGGAAAAATCATGATCTTGCTGTTCACCGACGATGAGATGTCTCAAGTCTTCGGTTTTCCGTTTGATATCATGCTTACGAGTGAGCCCAACAACGTTGATGAACAACAGGCGCCTAATAACACGAGCGATTCAAGGTGATGCTATGACAATACGAATCTTTGATGTTGGCGAACTCACGATTGAATACAATGCCAGCGCTGTTTATGATTCATGGGAAGAATCGATGCGGGATATCCTCGATGAGGATGAGGAGTTCATCGATTTGGACGGCGTTGGTGGCAACCGCCAATTTGCACCCCTATCTCCCATGGGGATGGATGATCTCAGGGTATTGTCGATCAAAGAATCGCAACATCTCCACGATATCCAGGAAGGCCATCGAACCATTAACGACATCCTCGAAGCAGAGGAAGAACTGTGGGAAAACGATGAAGTCGATCCTTACATGATCCTTGACGTCGGGGTTCGAACTGTGGTGATGGCACTGCTCGAACTCGGTGCTGAACCGTTCTCATCCTGCAATGGGGGGAGTTTCCCTGACGATGAAAGACATGCAGAATCGCACCCGTTGGTAGCAATGTATGGGTCTGATGATGTACTCGCAATTATCGAAGATGCTGCGAGAAGACACCAATGCGGCCTTTATGGGACTGACGGATTTGGTGGTAAGGGTGCGCTGGTGCTCTTCACCGATGATATCCGGAAATTCATTTCTGTGGCGCACGAATTCTTTCGCCTGGGATTTGATTAAGTTCAACCTCAAAGAAAGAAACTGTGATCATTCTGATGCATTACCCAGATTAAGGGTATGTGACAATAGGAAAGAAATGAATTCGATTGGAAATGTGAAATATTGCTATTTTGGTCCATTTAGGTCACTCCTCCTCGCTTTCGGCTTCGTTCCAGATGTTTTCAATTTCTGCAAATCGGGATATACTTGTTTCACCGATAAAACCATTCTCTCGTCCCCAATTTAGCAAGACATTGTATTGCGAACGTTGTAAGATGGTTGGCACTCGCTCTCTCGGAATTTGGAAATCAAGGTTATCGACGAGGCTCTGGAATTCCTGTTCTGAAATGATTCCTCGTCCGAGCAGACCTAACGCCACTCTGTGTGCATCAACAGTCGATAGGAATGGAAGTGCTGGAGGATTTGAATTATTGATTCGCTCAATACTTAAATTAGCAATATCTTCGAATTCGCATATTTGATTCAATTGTCCATCGTAAATTTCCATGTTTGGTGCTATTTGATAATGCATCCAATTATTGCCTTTCTCAGATATTCCCCCTCCTGCACGGCCGCCAGGAATAATTGGAGCATATTTTCGGACATGTTCAATTGAAAGCCAGCCAACTATTGCAATGTGAAAAATGGGGTTGAGCCCAGAGCCGGCTTTCGAAGAACCGTCAATGAAACTAACATCTTGTTCGCTCCCCTCTTCAGGAAATGAGGATTTTTTTCCTTTTTTCCCTCTGCCTGTTGTTTTTGGCGCATCAGTAATTCTAACAAAAATATATGCATCGTTTTGGTCATCGTCCTTTGGAGGGACCAAGTTGTTTTTTGGTTCCCGATTATAGCCGCCTGTGCCCAAGAAACCTCCAGGATTGTAGTAAGGAGAATTCATCGATTTCACATCGATTTTGCAATCATTAATTTCCAAATCAATATCAGTACCTGTTTGTTTTGAATAGATTGGACCTAATCCACACCCAATTCGAACAAGGCTTTCTGCCATATTTCCTTCCCATTGCTGTATAGCATTACCAGGGGTTCGATCGGCTTGTTGACCTGCTCGATTATCTAAAGTGTATTGCCAAACTGATCTTCTATGTTCCTCCAGAGAACATTCAAAGGGTCCTTCACTTACATCATTTTGAAGAAGCAAATCTGCTAAAGCTTCAACATTCCAAGTTGCGTGAATACCTTCCTCTTTACAGCGCTTTTTGAGCTCGGATTCCGTCATGAACCCTCCTCTTTCAAGTGGCAATTGAACCCCTGCACTTGTTAATTCATCGGACATGCCTTTCATTCGAGATTTTTTATCCTTGTAGAAGTCATCTAATCTGCCTAAAAGTTCCGGCCTATTTCCACCCACCTGTAAATTTCGTTCACGAAGTAAATGCTTTAGGTCGGCTATACTGAGATTCTTGTAATTTGGTTTTCTAGAATATACTGAATTGATAGCGTTCTCTCTGCAGTGCCCCGCCAATTCCATCATCGTTAGATTTCCTCCGGCCTCTGATGGCAAATCAACTTCATGATCTACCAAGGCATCGATTAACCACTGCCTGTCCTTTTCTGCTAATGGAAGTTCATTTTCTTCAACTAATGACAATAAATCTTCTTTTGTTCTGTGTGCGAATGGGGTATTGAAGAAATCTGTTTCGGATCGTTGTATCGGCATGGTATCTCCTCAAATTTACTTTCTTGCGAAGGGCTCCTTCACGTCCCAACCAAGATAATCATCCGTATAAGTTGTGATCGCCTTCCTTTCTTTTGCGTTGATCTTGTAGAGTTTGAACACTACCTTGTCAATGTGCTCACATGCCTCTTTTTCCCCCGCAACGGCTTTCTTGGCATGTTCAACCAACGTTGCTTTTTGCCGCTTGGAGGGCGTTGGCATTGGAACATCTCTGAGGTAAATGGGAAGGAAGTGCAGGTAATCTGCTCCAATAGCAATACCCCTGAACATGAGGTGATACAACAGCGTAAACACCCTTGAATTCATGATGGCACTCAACATCAAGACCTCATCGTCAGTCTGCTCACGCAAAGGAATGGCAACTGGGTAAGTGTCTTTAGTAACCCATTCTCCTTTCAGGTCGGGGGTCGCCACCATGGTAAGGGCGTGTTGGCAGTAGATGATTTTCTTTTGCAGGAAGGTGTCTTTAAGGGGAGGTAGAGAATTGCCAAATTCATTCTTTAGACGGTTTTGGTCATAGGTAATCGTGTATCCAAATGGTTCAACACCGAAGGGTCGCACCTCATTGCGCTTGGTGTGACTTTTTCCACCGAGATAAGGGTGCACAGGTGGTTGCCCCTTCGGTTTGCTCGGCCGTGTTTTCTCCGGATGGACAAATTGTTCACGAAGCCCCTTTTTGTGAAATGAACATGTTGTTTTACAAACTGCAAAGGATCCAAACCTATTTCTTTCATCCTGTGCCTGATTTAGCCAATGTTCGAGAAATTCCTCCAACTCGGTTGGAATGGTAAAGAAAACCGGTGGAGAAACAACGTCGAACACCTTTTTCGCATCGATCACAGAGGTTTTGTCGTACAAAGAGCTCATCCGGAACCCCAACTTAACACGGTCAACTCGGGACTTTGGCCCAAGGCCAATGATGATTGGATAAACACCTACTCCAGGAAAGAGCTCCCTCATTGTAGAAATATCAAAGATGAATCTCAAACGTTCCTCTTTTCGTAATCGCTTTCGAAAATACTGGGCGTATTTGGCGACTTGGAATTTGTTGGGCACGACAAATGAAACCCAGCCATCAGTTTCCTGAACAAGCTCTTCGCCTAGGAGGAGAAAGGCCATGTACAGGTCTGCAGCACCAAAAAGGGCCTTGCCTGTAAGAGTATTGATCTTCTTTTTTCCAGGTGGGAATCTTCGTTCTATTTCACCGCGGTCAATATGGAATTTATTCCACAATTTCCTCTCCACGTAAGGCGGGTTCCCGACTACCCACTTGATTTTTTTATCAGGTAAAGCATTATGAATTTCTTTTTTCAGGTCATCCTTCCAAGAATTCACCTTCAACACAATCGGATGTATAGAATTCAATAATCCGAAGTCCAATTCCGATTGCTTATTCTCAAGGGCCGCCCAGTGAAGGACGAGAGCTCGAAGTAAGGTTCGGCATACTCGACCAGGTTCTGCAGAAATATCTGCACCAATCACACAACCAAACACTTCTTTGATCCGTTCATTGATGTTTTTCTGATTACTTTTTTTGAATTTCCTCTGCGCCGCCCGTATGATAAAGGCACCTGCACCACAAGCAGGGTCAACGATGATGTCTGTTGACTTACCATCATAATGGACTTCGTTCAATATTTTGTCAACAACATTGATTTTTGTGTATACGCTACCAAGTCGTTTTCTATCGTTGTAACCCAAGTCTTGCCAGACGGACTGAATCAACTCATCTAGGTCAGCCTCTGTGGCAGCTTCAGCCCCGATGAGGGGATTCGGAGTTTCCACGCCCGAGTAATCGATTTTTTGACTACCTTCGCCACAAACCCATTTCCAAGCAACATTCCTCTGATCTCGATCAAGGAAGTTAAGGAGGCTCGACAAGACCCTCTTGAGTTCTTCATTCATCGGCGTTTTCATGTTAGCGACCTGCTGTGTTCAATCTATTGGTAACCAGCCTTGATAACAGACTTCTCACAACATTGGTCTTATCGGCAACACCATATAAACTCATCAATAAATTCTCAAAATGTATCCTGTCGGGCATATTTATTTCTTGATGAATTGGGTATACATCTCGTTCTAAAAGAGGGGCGAAGGATGAAACCAATTGACGCTTTTGTTCTTCATCGAGTTGGTTGGGATTGAATACCCTAAGGTATTTCTTGATGAGTGTTGGATTCAGATCCAAAGCACCCAAACCTCTTCCAAAACCAATGGTCTCAAAGTATAGATAGTTCAGTGATGAATTAAGAATAGCATGTAGGCATTTTACCCCGAGATCATGATCGCCATCTAATATTTCTTTAGCATTCATCCGAATAAGCCGCTGGTCAACTATGGAAGGTTGTGGGCAATATGCAACCAAGTGACGTTGCCCAGCGTTCATCATCATAACAAAATCTGTGAATGAAGAATCTGCTATTTCATACCACTTTAATCCACTTCTTTGCAATACCTCTGGTAATAACTCACCTTTACCATTTCTTTCCTCTTCAAATGATTCAATCCAATTCAATGCTCCAATGTGGGCCATATCTCGCAGCCGTTCTTTTTCCAGTGAACAACAAAAAGCAATAGAAGCGGGTTGAGCAATTAATCCTGATACTTCTTTTGGCGTTTTGATGAGAGGCCTAATATAATCGTCTTCAATTCCACATTCATCAGATTTAGGATAGAATAGCGGATTCCAGCCTCTCCGTTCTCCTCTAGAGATCTCCAATAATTCATCGATTGGAGTTAAGGATTCAATTAATTCAATTAATTGTTCGAAGTCAGACTCAAACATTGAATTCATACCGATTCCTAGGTACCGATAATGTTCAATGGCCCCCCATTGTAAAATAGTGGATTGGAATAAGTTATTTTTAATGGCCAAAGATGACTCAAGTACTCCGTTTATCAGCTGTTCGTTTGATACTGCATCATGTATTTGTCTTAGGGAACTTAGTTGTGTAACAAATTCAGTTTGTTCATCATCTTGAGGGGCTGCATGGTTTCTTTTCGTTAACACTAGGGCTACACAAACCAGTTCTGCTGGAGAATCATCATCAAAGGAAAACCACTTTTCATCCACGCTCCTGATAATTTTGTTGATATGGAAATCTGTTCTTAACTCCTGAATTATATCAGCCCCCCAATCTGTATTCAATATCGAATTCGGCGCTATGAATGCAAATTTGCCTCCGGATTTAACGAGTTTAGCAGCATGCAATATTGCATATCCTGCGAGATCCGTTCTTCTTGATATTGAACTACTGAATGAAGATTTGCTTGCATAGGGTGCCAAAGCGAAGTTGACATGTTCTTGTCGGACAAATGGAGGATTGAAACATAACCAATCGAATTGTGAGTTAGCGTTTATGAAATTTTGATTTATTGCAGACTCGATTTCCTCGTCTCTTCCAAAAGCGAAAAGATCTGTCTCAAAAATATCTATTTTTTCATTACTAAACTGAAGGAAGCGCAACATTGTCAGCATAATTGGAAGGCGGAATTTGTCAGAAGCGATCGCAGATATCTCGAACATCCCATCAGCCATTTTTATTGCTTCAAAGGGAAAAGTTCCCTTCCCACAGCATGGATCAATGAATCCAATCACTTCGCTTAAATCATCTGGCAAGCTGTGTGCGAGCAGTAATCTCGCAAGAGGTGAGGGTGTGGAAAATTGCCCGATTGACTTTCTCAATCCCCTATTCATTAGTTTATTGTACAATTCTTGAATCGTTTCAGATTCAACGCCATAACGTACAGCACTGCCCAAGTGCATATTTAATTCATGGATGTCATTTAAAACAACATTTCCAATTATTGTGTCAAAAATATTTACTTTAAACAACAAACTCAATTTTGAAATTTCACCGAGGTTGTTGAAATAGAGTTTATATTCATCCCAATCGGATTCTATGTCGTTGAGCTGGGAAAGTAATTTCGCATACTTTGGCTCAGAACAAATAAGATGAGCTGAAACTAACCGAGAAACCCAACTGAAGAGGATAGATTCTGCTTTTGCCTTTTCCATCTTGTAATCACTTGGCCAATTTCCAGAGTTCGAATGCCACCACTGTAAAAGTTCCCCGCGAAGTGGGATTGAACGGCTTACTGATCTCTTTATCCTTGAAGCAACCTCATTCCGATTTAGATGAACGAATCGAAGAATAATCTGCCCTGTAATAGCATCGAGAAGCCGAATGCTTCTGAAGTGATTGGAATTGAAAAAATCCTCTAAATCTCTCATGATTATCCTCATCATTTCAAAAGTAGCCTCTTTTTTGCTGTCAAAATCCTCTCTGGAAATCCTTTGATCCAACATCCAAGTTCGCAAAGGTGATACTTCCCCTTGTTGTTCAATTTTCCACAGAATTGCCTTTTGCCCATTCCAACTCAAACCGTGATTTAGCCCTAATGAAACAGCTTTTGCGCACATGTTGATGATAAGTTCGTTGTCATCAGGTTGTGTATCAGGAAATTTAAGTTCAACGCCCAGTATTATGTTGTCTTCATCATCATGAATTAATAAGTCGGGAAACAGAGTAGATTGACCAACCCTTAATCCTCCTTCCCCGCTAACTCGAGAGATTAAGAGTAAATGATTGTTGATGAATATATTGGCTTCGGATGCTAAATCCATAGCCCATGCCCGTTCGTTGTATCGGATTTGCCTCATGACTACCCCACATAATCCTTATTGATAGTTCTGCCTTAATTCAAAATGCAAGAATAAAAAGGTCTAGGACACACCGTGCTTATTGGAATAATTTCATGGACAAGGCATTACTAGCATCATCATGCGGGTTCGAAGGTTGTACTCTAACACTGCCTCTGAATTTGTCGAGGATACAAGAAATTCGAGGATTACCGACCTTCTCAGGGAAGGGTTTCACGGAGAATTTAACAGACGGCCTCCAAGGGGAGAAATTAGTGCTTGGACCAATTCGCTTCAAATAATGGCTAACATAATGGATCGTCCAGAATTATCACGTTGTTTTGTTGGGATTGAACAATCACCTCCCAACACAAATTCTCGAATGGACTTTGTCATTTATGGAAGAAGTCAACAAGCAGAAGATAGAATGATTGTTATTGAATTGAAACAGTGGACTAAAGTTGAAAAATCAGATACTGAAGAATGTGTGAGGACCAGATTTTCTGGCCATCTTGTTGATACTGCCCACCCATCGGTACAAGCTAGAAATTATCGGCAATGGGTGCTTGACTTCGTAGAGAATTGTTTTGAAGATTCTCCAAACAACATAGTTGTCAGAGGAGCTGCTTATTTACACAATATGTTAGAGGAAGATGCAACTGTTTTGAAATCTGCAGAATTCTCGGAAGTTATTTCTACTCATCCACTTTTCTTTACTGGTGAAAGTGAGATTGAAAAACTAGTCGAATGGATTCTTTCATCTTCTAATAGATACAGCAACGGATACTCTGTTTTCGATAGATTTGAACGGAGTGAAATCAAGCCTTCAAAGAAACTGGTTCAGCATATGAGAGAAATGGTTGATGAACAAAAAACTTTCACCCTTCTAGATGAACAAATTGTAGCATGTAACACTATCACAGGTCTAGTTGAACAAGCGGGTAAAACCGGCGCAAAAAGTGTTGTCGTGGTTGAAGGAGGTCCAGGTACAGGAAAAAGTGCTGTTGCATTAAATGTATTTGCCAAACTGTTAGAATTAAAAAAGAGTCCAATTTTGATATCCGGAGCCAAGGCATTCAAACAAACCACTGAGAGAATATTAGGTACTCGTGTGAAACATTTGAATCAATATACTACATTTTTCTACGATAAGTTAGAAGATTCTTTTGATATCACAATCTGTGATGAAGCACATAGAATTCGATCAGTAAGTGATGCAATGTATATCAAAAAAGAAAACAGATCGGGTATATCTCAGGTTGGAGAAATTATTCGAGCAAATAAGGTCTCAGTGTTTTTCCTTGACGAAAAACAGATTGTAACGCCGAGTGAAGTAGGAACTGTCGGCTTGGTAAAATCAACAGCTGAAGATTTCAATGCGAATTTTTTCCATTGCAAACTAGAAACTCAATTCAGATGCGCAGGGTCCGGGCATTATCTTGACTGGATTGATACAGTTTTAGATTTGGATAGCAGTATTGAGCCTTTTCAACTTGGGAAAAATGAATCAATGCACTTCGAAATTGTAGATTCACCGCATAAATTAAAGAAAATATGTGATAATCAGAACAAGAGTGTTCCTAACTCTGCAAGAATTGTAGCGGGTTATTGTTGGCCATGGCTTAAACAAACAAACCCAGATGGCAGTTTAATCAATGAAGTGATAATTGACGATTTCGAAATGCCATGGGAAGCACCATTCACTGGGAAACTGCAAAAAGGGATTCCGAGACCAGAATTTTGGGCTTATCTCGAAGGAGGTAAAAGTCAAGTTGGATGTATTTACACTTGCCAGGGATTCGAGTTCCATACAGTTTGCGTGATTATCGGAAAGGATTTACTCTGGGATAAATCAAGGAACGAATTTTCAGGATATCCTGGTAGAGAAAAAGGTGGTAAACACGCTAAGCAATTTGACAATCACGACCATCAGTTAAGAAACCTAAACCAAGATCAAATAATTCCTTATGCAAAACACATCTATCGAACACTATTGACAAGAGGAATGAGTCGATGTTATGTATACTTCCTCGACAAAGACACAGAAGATCATTTCAGAAGCCATATTTCGAAGGAGCTCATAGAATCCTGGGGATGACATTCGGATTGAAATTATACCAGTAGTGTAAGCATTGAAATAGGCCAAGGACACACCGTGCAGAGTGTCTATGTTTTGTTATTCGATGTCTTTAGGTGTACGTTCAGTTTTGACACGTCGGACAATAATCGAGCCGTCGTCCACCTGGCCTCGTATGCAGAATCAATTCTCCACACTGATGGCATGGCCGGTCGTTGCGTGTGAACACCCAGTGCCGTGCTTGTCCCCGTGACAGGCCAATATCCTTCAGTTGCTCGTAGAGTTCCAAATCAACGGTAATCCCAGGGACTTTGTAGGATTGGCGCGAAAGGAACAGTGCTTGCTCAGCAAGCCTTGTTTTTTCATCTTCATCGAGTGAAGAGACCGTTCGGTCGGGGTGGAGTTTAGCAGTGAACAACACCTCACTACGCAGGTAATTCCCAATCCCTGCAAAGAATCCCTGATCGAGCAGCAGCGTCTTCAGCTGTTTCCTCTGAAACCGCTTCTGGTTCATGTGTTCAATCAACTCTTCCGTCGTCGTCTCATCGATTACCACATCTGGCCCAAGCTTGGCGATGTACTGGTGGCCAGAGACCTCCCACGGTTCGAGCATGAGAATGTCGGTGGCGGACCACAAGCGGCAGGTGTGCGTCTTAGTTGACAGCGCAATCCGTAACGAGCGATTCCACTTCTTGGCTTCAGTCGCTCTGCGGTTAACCGTCCATCGTCCGTACAACTGGTTGTGGCTGTACAGAACAAATGTGTCGAAGTGAATCAACATGGCCTTTCCTCTCGCCTCGACCTTGAGAAC
>Ga0206677_10002385_pt1 | contig 16589 bp, 23 predicted proteins | sample M130m12015metaG_FD_155475 | JGI IMG/M metagenome (GOLD analysis project Ga0206677, IMG submission 155475) | Ammonia-oxidizing marine archaeal communities from Monterey Bay, California, United States - M1 30m 12015 | ecosystem: Environmental > Aquatic > Marine > Intertidal zone | place: USA...
AAAATTGACATACACGCTCTATTAGGGAGACTTATCTAATGTCCAACTACACAAAGACAACTAACTTTGCAGCAAAAGATGCTCTCTCTTCTGGCGATCCTAACAAGATAGTTAAAGGTACAGAGATCGACACTGAATACAACAACATTGCGACAGCAGTGGCTACTAAAGCTAACTCTGCTAGTCCTACTTTTACTGGTACTGTTACAGCCGCTACCGTAAACGTCACAGGCACACTGACGGCTGACACAATTACTGGAGGATCGTACTAATGGCTATTCTGCCTAAACAGATTAGAACCACAATGCCCGGACAAGCCCAAGTTCCAGGAATGTTTGCTGGTGGCTCGCCTGCGCGTATTAACGACCCTTTGGAAGCAATTCGCTACGCACAAGCACAACCTACGCAGTCTACAGGCTTTGACACTACACTGCCTACACAGGCTCCTGTAGCTGCTCCTACCACTGTAGGGCTTACTGGTATACCTTCTGCACCTAGCTCAGTAGGCGCTGGTGAGGTTGCTTTAGGTGGCGTTTTAGGTGGTCTATTGGGAGGTGGTATAGACTTACAGAATGTTCTAGGCACTGCTGGACAGGCTTATCTAGGCCAAGAAGCTATCTCTGCTCCTTACGAGGTAGGTCGTGCTGGTTTAGAGATGGCAGAGCAGGTAGGACAGCGTGGTGCAGAAACAGCAGCATTTAGACCCTACACTGTCACCAGTAACCTAGCTCGTGTTGGCACAGACCCTTCTGGTGGCTTTACTACACAACTAAGCCCAGAGCAACAGGCTCTACAGAATCAAATCATGGGACAAGCTGGTGGGTTCTTCAATCAACTACAGGCTGACCCTGCTGCTGTACAGGCTGGCATTTACGAAGACATTAGAGCCACACAGCGTCCTGAAGAGGAACGTCAGCGTCTAGCGTTAGAAGAGCGTATGCTGTCACAAGGTCGCTTAGGACTGTCCTCTGATGCCTATGGCGGTGCTTCTCCTGAGCTACTGGCTATGGAGACTGCACGACAGGAGGCTATGGCACGGGCTAACATAGGTGCTAGACAGCAGGCATTAGCAGAGCAAGCACAGACTGCATCACTTGCTGGTGGACTGTTAGGCTCTGGTTACATACCACAGCAACAAGCACTGTCGTTGCTACAGGCTAGTCAGATTCCTGCTGGATATGCTGATATTGGTCGCAGAACAGGTGCTGAGTTAGGTGCTAAGTCTGGATTGGCTGGTATTGAGGCGCTGTTGCAAGGTACTCAGTTGTCTCAAGAAGCACAGCTACAGCTTAACAAAGACTTATTAACGTCTATAGCAGGTAGACAAGACCCTCTAACTGCTAGCTTTAGTGGTGGTTTGTTAAGCAGTATCCTAGGCGGTAGAGAGTCTACTCAAGATATGCTAACATTGCCTACAACAGCTACTGACTCTTTCTTAGGTGGTAGTGACTTTTTAAGCAGTATTTTCTTACCTGAAGTAACTAACCCATACGATACAGGTTCTTTGTTTAGTGGTTATGTTCCACCAGCTATTCCATCACCAGGACAGCAAATAAACTTAGGCAACATACAAGCCCCTGATGACTTTGGTTATCAACTTTAAGGAGACAGAACAATGGCACAACCAACAGATTTAACAGGAATGCTCACAGAAGGTTTGTTTCAGCCTACTCAGCAGGCCGTACCGTCTTCTTACAGAGAGTCTATACTAGGTGCTGCACAGTCAGCAGGCACGGGACTGCGTAGAGGCATAGGCGCTCTTACTGGTGCTGATACAATGACTAACCCAGAAGCGGCTAGAGCAGCTATGCAGGGCTTAGACATTAACAACCCAGCACACCAGCCTAAGCTTCTTGAGATTGTACGCAAGTATGCTCCAGAAAAAGAATCTGCACTGGTGGCGCAGTTTGCACAGCAAGGTAGGGTTAGGGCTGAGAAAGAAAAAGCAGAAGCCACAAAGCAATCTACTTTGTTGAAAGAGCAGCAAGCAAAGGAAGGATTTGCAGATTATATTCGCAAGATAGACCCTACACTAGCTCCCTTGGCTTTATCAGGGAAACTTACACCTGAGAATATGAAAGATTTTTTGCCTGAATTATCGGACAAAGAGCGTTATAAAGTTGTAGGTAGTAATATATTTGACACAGTGGACTCTGTATTTATTTCTGGGCCACAAGGCTCTGCAAAGCTTAAAGATAATTTAATTACTGTTGATGGTAGACTATATAACATACTTGAGAAAAAATTTATAGACCTTCCTCCAAAAGCTGTTCAAATGACTAAAGAACAACAAAATTACGAAGCAGTCAAAGCAGCTAATGATGCGGCAGGGCTGACTACTCCAGTTTTTGGTGAATGGTTAGATAGAGATAAAATAGCAGACAATAGATCACCAGATAAAAAAATATGGGACGAATTAAAAGCATCTAACGATGCGGCTGGATTGCCTACAATGTCTTATGGAGATTGGTGGGATTCTAATAATGTCGAAACAGACACAATAGAGAGAACAGACCCTATTACTGGTTACACAAGCACCTCTGTAATTAATAAAAAAACAGGGGAAGTTATTAGAGACCTAGGTGTTACTGGCTTGCCTCAGTTAGAAATTGAATCATTAGAGAATGGTAAATATAGAGTTAATAATCTGACAAACGGCACTAGAGGGGAAGCCGTAAACACGCCAGAAGCTGCTCAGTTAAGACTGAAAAAGATGGAGAAGACGCAGAACGAACTATTTGCTTTAGATCAGATATTAGCTAAAACCACAAAAGCAAAAGAACTTGCTGAAGGAGAAGGCGGATTTGGTGGTGCTGGCGCTGCTTCTAAGTATGGAGAATATGCTGTTCTTTCTCGTTTGGGTTTCGGCACTGATTCAAGAGCATTAGCAAAAATTATTACAAGCTTACAAGCCAATCTAGGTTTTGACGAGTTACAAGACATGAGAAAAAACTCACCTACTGGGGGAGCTTTGGGTAGTGTTAGTAATTTAGAAATAGGTCTTTTAATTTCTGCTGTTACAGCCCTTGATCCCCAGTTAGGTGTAAAGGCGTTTAACGAGCAAATAGATTTAGTTAGAGAACATTACGATAACTTTAAAAGAAGTTTGATGGGAGTGTCTTCAAACGTAGATTATAACTCTAAAGAGTATGCTAGTTATCTAAAAACAGAAGACAAACCTAATAACCCTCTTAGCGTGATTAGTGGCGAGTTTGTGTTGCGTGATCCAGAAACAAAAGGGTGGTTTTTCACAGGTGTAAAAGTTAAGGAAACTAAATAATGTCTTTTCGAAAAGTAGTAGACCCTGACATGCTCCTAGAGTTAAATTCTGTAGGACAATCTCCAACCGCAAGCAGTACAGGTGGTATGACTTTAGTAACAGATCAGGCTATGCTTGACCAACTTAATGAGGGTTTTAACCCAGAAATAGAAGCTGTTAGGGCTAGTCAGTTGTTAGACGTAGTTGATCCTGAACCAGAAGACCCAGAAACTTGGGCAGATTGGATTTCGCCTGTATTAGAAATTGGGTCTGCACTTGCTGTTGCTGGCCCTGCTACAACAAAAGGAGCGGCTGTTGGTTCTGTATTTGGCCCTCCAGGAGCTTTTGTTGGTGGTTTAGGGGCTGGTGTTACAGCAACTACTGCTGCTGTCTATGGTAGCAGGCTTGCAGGAGAAGGCGCTGAAGCTTTAATAGAAGGTAGAGAATTCAATCCTGATTTAGCTGTTCAAGAAGCAATGGACGCTGCACAAACAGAGGCGCTTTTTAGCACTGTTTTTGGTGTAGCTTTTCCCGCAGTAAGTACTGGTGTTAAAGCAACTAGAAAAGGTTTGAAAGATAAGACTCTCCTTACTGAAAAACAAAAACAAGTTATAGTGGACTTACAGGAAAAACTAAAAACTTATAACGCTAGTTTATTGCCTTCTATGGTTAGCGACAGTAAGAAAGCTGAGATTTTGACGAACATTGCTAAAGTTTCTCAAGTAACTAAAGGAACGGTCAATAACTACTTAGATTCTTATGGCAAGTACATGGGAGAACAAGCAGAACAACTGTTGCTAAGTTTTAAAGCTGCTGGGCCTACAAAACAAGGAGAGGTTTTACAAGCCTTAATAACACAAACAGATCAAGCCTTGAGAGAAATAGTAGACCCTCTGTATAAAAACATAGACGCGTTAGGAAAAAAAGTTACTGTACGGTCTTCAGAAGCTGCTACATCTCTTGCAGATAGCTTTAAAAAAGACTTTCGCGCTAAACCAAAATACACTGACAAAGGGAAGCTTATAGAAAGCTCCTTAGTAGAATATCCAACCAGTGCTACTAAAACAGCGGTTAATTATCTTGAAACAATACCAGATGATTTATCTTTTTTTGAAGCACATAAACGACTTTCCAAAGTAAAAGCGCGTCTTAATAAAGCAATACGTTCTACTGAACAAGACCCAGACAGGATAGAAGTATTAGCCGCTACAGCAGACATGCTTAAAGAAGCAATGGACGAGGCCGCTGGTACACTAAGCCCTGCTTTGAAAAAGCAGTATGATGAAGTAACAGACATGTACAATAAAGGTAAAAATGTTGTTACTAGTACATATTTAAAAAAGGCTTTGGAAGTAAATGACCCTGTTCAAATAGGAGCTATGTTGACTGCTGATGGACTCACATACGGCATTAAAGAAGTAAAGGAACTTAAAAAACTAGCTGCTCAGTACAAAAATAAATTGCCAAAAGATAGTAAGGTAAAAGGTTTAGACGCAGACCCAATGGAAGGGATCAGAAAGGGGTTTTTAGCACAAGTTTTAAAGGTAGGGCCAGACAGTTCTATCCAGTCTTTTCAGCAACTAAGAAAAAAACTAGCAGAGCCAAAGTTTAAAGAAACTTTTGACGAGTTGTTTAAAGGAACAGCAGCACAAAAACAACTAGATACGCTGTTTGACGAGCTATCTATTTTAGAGCGTGTACAGTCTGGAGGATCTGGTTTTCAGTTAGCCGTGGCGCAGGGTGAGTTTAGTGCTGTTAGAAACCCTAAAGTGGGAATATTGTTGAAAGGTTTTATACCTTCTTTTTTAGCTTCTAGAGAAATAGCACCAAAAAACATAGAAAAAGTAATAAACATGATTAAAACAGCTAAAGCTGCCGAAAATAAAGGAGTGGTTTTGCCTAAAGGATTTGACGAAAGGCTACAGCAGTTATTAACAGGTCAAAAAGTAGGATTAGGTTTAGGAGCTTTAATTAGTCAAGCACCAGAGTAACAAAAAAGCCCTGTGCAGTCATCTACACAGGGCTTTTTTGTACCTACAACATCTACACTATCTCACACGCACCACCTACACAGGCTAACTCCTGACTCCCTGTCGTGTTGTCTTCCTGCTCAAAGTTACCTAAGTCTTCCCAATTAACCCCAACAGGCATAGCCGCTAGTAACTCCTCGTACTTCTCAGCGTCTATCTCTTCATACGGAGCTTGCTGATATACATGATCACTATAAGGCAACAGACTAATCCCACTACACAGATCAAAGTTTTCCCATATCCACTGTGCTACTTGCAGGAATTCACTATCTGTATAATATACAGTGATGCTTGGTTTATGCTCGCACCAATGGTTCTGGTAAGCCTTCCAAAGCTGTAGCTGCTGCATAGCCCCTACTTGCTTAACAGTGGTACACTTCTCTGGTGACTTCACAGGGAAGCTGAACACTGCTGACGAGGGTGACATTACGTCCTGCTCTACTGGGAATCCTGCTGCTTCCATGAAGACTGCAAGCGGGTCTTTTTTGTCGCTACGAACTCTGCGAATGTAATGCTTAGAGAAGCGAGGATGGATACCACTAGCAGAATCGACAAGCTGAGATACAGTACCGCTAGGCTTAACGCATGTAATAGCCGCAGACTGGCTAATGCCAAGCTTTGCAGCCCACTTCTCGTTAGTCTTAACAGCAACATCGCGTATTTGTTCAAGCCACTTCTCCAGGTCTGGGGAGTCACCTTTACTCAGCAGGTAGTGATCCATTATACCTGTCATGCTCACGCCCAATAGCGCCTCTTCTTCCGTGTTCTTCTTCCAGCAGTTACGCAGGTAACGGAAGTCTGTCAGTGTAGCCTGTAACGTGCCAATGATGGCTGCTACTTCTGCCTTCTTCTTCAGCGTGTCTAGGTCGTCTTCGGGACGCACTACAATCTCTGACAGGTTACAGAACTGGTTACTACGCAGGATAATCTCAGAGCATGGGTTAGTACCAAAGTCCTGCTCACTGTCACGCCTGCCGTTACGCGCTGCAATCTTCTGTGCTGCTACACGGCTAAAGATACCACGCTCACCTGCCTTGCTCTCGTACATGCACTGCATCTCTGACAGGAATGACTCAAAGTCTGGCTTCTCAGTGTACGCTACGCTGTTGTTAGCAAGCCTACGATGCCCCTCGTGTCGCCACCAGTCTCCTGACTTAGCCTTAGCCATACGAGGGTCAGAGAGGTTAGAGAGGCTGATTAGGGCTGATCTACGCACACCACCGACCACTACAATGTCAGCAATCTTACACACTACATCATGGCACTCAATAGAGGTTAGCTTGCGTCCTGCTGCCTTCTGGAATATCTCTACACAGAAGTTAAACAGATCAATCAAAGGCTCTGGCCCTGACGCACGACCGCCAAAGGTTTTCAGTCTAGCCCCTGCTGGACGTATGCGGCTCATGTCCCACTGCGGTATCTTACCAGCGTACAGCATAGCGATTAACTCACGGAACGCTGATGCCCAACCAATCTTGCTGTCACTAACAACAATAACAGTGTCTGTCTTGTGGAAAGTCTCTGCAACCTCTGGCAGCTTGTTAATGAAGTTACGCTCAACGCTGAAGCCTACGCCTGTACCGCACATCAGAACATACATCAACTCGTCAAAGCTACGCGGTGAGTCAATGTGCAGATAGCTACAGTTAAAGCCTGCTACGTTATCCTTAGCCAGTGCTTCGCCTGCTGTCATCATACAGCGCATTGAAGGCATCACATCCTGGTGCATGATAGCTTCTTTGAGCAGGTCGTAGTCTTTGCCTTTTAGCTGCTTACGGTCTTTAAAGAAGTCTACATAGCGTGTTACCGTCTCTTCCCATGTCTCTCGTCTGCTCTCCTCTGGTAGCCATCGTGCGTAGCGGCTCTTGTGTATAAACTGCTGATACTGATCCATTAGTTGTTCTCCTCTGTCACCATGTCTGTTAGTTTGTTTAAGTACCAGCCAGCCTTCTCTAAATCCTCTACCTGCTTACCTTTGTAATCATAGCGCCACAGATACTTAATGCAGTTGCCCTTGAGGTAGCCTTTGAATGCAACACTGGACATGGACTCCTCTATTGCTTCAATGCACTCTATGTTTCCTGTGTTGTAATGGTCTGGGTTGTTTACTAAGTCTTCCACTGCTTCTTCCTCTGCCATAGTCGCCCAAGGCTCTAGTCCTGTTTTCTCTGCTGATGGCTCTACTGTGCGTAGTCTGTCCCAGTCTGCTGGTGTTGCGTCATTGAGTCTCATGTTTAAAATCCTCTGATAGTTCTTCTAATCTGTCGTTGATGCGTTCACTAAACTTGTTGACTAACTCTTCTGAGCTTATATCTAATATCTCTATTAGTGTTAGTTCGTCTAGCTGCGACATCTTCTCCAATAGTTCATAGTATGTTAGAGGCATCCTAGTCTCCGTATTTCTCTCGCAAGTAGTTTATACTGACTGGCATCTCGTCACAACCACCGTCTTTAACTTCGTTGAGTATCCAGATACCTGACCAGCTTCCATTGGTCTGTGGTGTTAGATAGTCTTCGTCGTGTTGGTAGAAGATACCAGCGAATAAGCCTAGCATGTTAGTTCCATCTGCCTTACGCGCAAAAGCAACATCCCTGTCTTGAACATGTCCCATCACACACGACATATACTTCTTCTGTAGCATCAGCTTTGCACTACTGACTGGTCTGCCCATCACACCACTGGTGAAGTAGTGAGAGTAGGCAATGTCGTCAATGATAACAGGCTCTAAGAAGTCATACACTTCCCAGCCCATCTCTTCCAGCTTCAGGTCTTTAAAGCCAATTAGACCGTCTAGTTTAGGGTCTGCATTGACTGCTCTTTCTATGCGGTATTCGTGATTACCTAGAGTGAACACCATGCGAGGGTTCCAGCGTTTGTCTTTGTTGCGTATAAGACGCTGCTGCTCTTGTCTGATAGGCTCTAGGAAGGCTTCCATGCCCTGTATACCTGCTTCAATGTCGTTGCTGTAGCGTCTGCCCTCAAAGTTGCGAGTGCCGCTATCGTAGCTGCTCAGGGCTGGCATGTCCCAGTGGTCTCCGATGTGTACTATAACGTCAGGCTTCTTGTCTACAGCATACTGTCCAGCCCATCGTAGATGCTCGATAGGATTTCCAGGTTTTACTTGTGTGTCTGGTATAACTAAATGTTTAGTCATTATTGTCTCCATGATTTGCAAAAACACCGTGTAACTCTTCTCTGGCTTTTCGCACCACTTCAGCAGCCTCTTCTACGTTATAGAAATAACCTAAGTGTATACGCTCGCCACTAGCCTCTATTTCAGCCCTCCACTTCTTAGTTTGCTTGACCCAATAAACTCCTTTGTAACCACTTTTGTTTTTGCTAGAGATGTCTCTGTTCTGCGCGTTCTGTGCTGAAGTAGCGGGTCGCAGGTTTTCTATTCTGTTGTCTTTTCGATCACCGTTAATATGATCAAGAGTTTTTGGCAGATAGCCTTTGTGCATTAAAAAAACAAGCCTGTGTGCCCTATATTTTTTGTGGTTTATGGCTATTCTTATATACCCTTTTTCGGTTTCGCTCCCTGCAATCTCACCTGCTTTCACGTTATTCGTTGGTCGCGTTTTCCAGATTAAGTTACCAGTTTCTTTGTCGTACTCAAACAAATGATTCAATAAGTCTACAGTTAAATCTCTCATTTTTTACGCCTCTTACGCTCTGCGTTAGTCTTAGCAGTGTGGCACTTGTGACACAGTACCTGATACCCTTCAGCTTCGATGAACATCCTCTCAATGTAGGTGTTCCAATCTATAAAGCCTACTGCTGGGTCTACTACTGGATCTATGTGGTCTACTGCTGCGTTGTTGCGTCTACGCTTCTTTCCTTCTAGCGGTGGTAGAGTAGCTGGGGAGCCTTTGCCACACTTGGCACACTTGTAAACTCCTCTAGCCACTCTAGCCGCTGACTTGACATCGTGCTTTACACCCCACTTAGCGTGAGCCTGTCGGAGTGCAGAGACGATAAAGGAACGAAAACGTGCTTCTGTCCATCTTCCGTTATTCCTTGGTTTCATTGAAGCCCCATATCTCACCTTCGTAGCGCCTTAGCCAGAGCATCCTACCATTCTCTATCACTCTGGCCTCGTCACCATCGTACATCTCTACACACTTGTCGTAGAGTTCCTGCTCAGTAACGCAGTCCTTCAATATCTTCTCTGACTTCTTCTCGCCAATACCGTGGATGCCAATGATGTTGTCAATCCTGTCACCCATCAGTATCTGGCGGTAGAAAAAGCGTAAGCCTTCCTCTGGCTTAACATAGTACTTGCGTTGTTTAACAAAGTTATAATGCCAACCTGGAATCTGGTCAAAGTCCTTGTCTAAAGAGACCATGATGGCTTTATCACCGTGTGTGGTTCCTGCTATAGCTATGGCATCGTCTGCCTCTTCTCCTTCAGTAACTACAGCAGCCCACTTGTCGATAAGGTGTTGACGCAGTGCTTGGATGTGTACTGGCTTTTCCTTATCCTTGCGGTTTCCTTTGTACTCAGCAGTAACGGCATATTCCTTGCGGAAGTTTCCTTTGCCAGTGAGATACAGAACATAGTAGTCTGCTTCCTCGTCTACGTTGAGTTGCAACAGGATGTCGGAGATAAAGCCGTCGATGGTACTAACGGCTGTCTTCTCTGATTCATCGTTACATGACCAACCTATGCGATAGACTAGAATGTCTGCATCAATTAGGATCACAATGCTTCGCCCAAGTCCACATCAGTAGTCTCAGCGTTGCCGCCATAGGGGATTAGGTCAGTGACCACTAGCTTCAACAGTGAAGGGCTACGTCCTGCCTGTCCTGCTGGAGATTTCCAGTCATAGTAGCTTACTACTGCCTTGGCTTTAGAGCCGTTGCCTACTAGGATACCTTTGATCTCAGCACCGTCAGTGTCGTAGATGCGGATAGGGTGGCTAGACTTTGCAGTGATGAAGTTTCCTTGTCCGTCTTTTTGTCTTACGTTCAAGCCCATCATCTCCAGAGCCTCTGTTGCTGCTTTGGATAGGTTAGCTAGGTCTACTTGGTACTTACCTGACATGCGGTTTACTTCAGTCAGGCTAGACCACATCATATCTGCTGCTATTGTTACTGGTTTTGCTTCGCTCATACTAATTACCTCTTTGGTTGTTTTAGATCACAACTGATCTACATATATTATACCACGAATGGTACGGATTTGTCAATGCGTCTCTGCCCAGTTATTACCTACGTTGTATTCAGCATCAAGAGGGCAGCGCAGGTCTAACACATCCCCTGCATTCCTGATGGCTCGTACTGCTGCTTTGCCTACTACATCAGCAAAATTCTCTGGTACTTCTATCTGAAATTCATCATGCACATTAGCCACTAGCTTGTGTGGAATGTCGTATTGGTTAAGTGACTCTGACAACAACACCAGAGCCTGTTTCATCACAACAGCACCAGCACCTTGCAATAGCGTGTTTAGTGCAGCGTGTTCGCTCCTGACTCGTAAGCGTCTGCCGTCCAAACCAGGAAGTGTGCCGCCTGTTGAGTGTGTTGCTACCTTCTCTCGTAACTTCGCCAGTGCTGGTGTGTTGCGTAGGAAAGAGTCTATAAGCTGCTGACCCTCTCTGTAGCCACCGCCTACTATCTGACCTATCTTGGCTGCACCAGCGCCATACAAGAAAGCGTAGATGAATGTCTTGGCTTGGTTACGATCTGTAAGCCCTGCTGCTTTCATGTTAGCTGTGTGGATGTCACCGCTTAGTATTTCGTTGGTGTATCTCTCGTCGCGCATGTAGTGTGCAAGCATGCGTAGTTCTAAGCCACTGGCATCACAGCCTATTAGTTTATGTCCTTCAGGCACACACCAGAATGATCTACACTCTTTTCCATACGGTGCAGACACTGATGGCACTTGTGCTAGATTAGGGCTGTGGTGCGTCATACGGCCTGTTACAGCACCGTTGGTGATAACCCTGCCGTGTACCCTGCCATCTTTCTCATGGGTTAGCCAAGAGTCTATCTGTGCTGCTCGCTTCTGCAACAACAAATACTCGTATATCGTCTTAGCCTCTGGTATGTCAATGCCTTCTAACACCTTCTCATTGACGATGATAGCGCCCTTCTCAGTTTTCTGTTTGAACTTAACGCCTACACCTTCCAGCCTCTCTGCAATCTGCTTGCGAGAGCCTACGTTAAACTCTGTCACCTTGTCCTTCAGTCGCTTCCCCGTCTTCTCGCTCCAGCGTTCCTCCACTATTGGTGGAAACACTTTCTGTAGCTGCTCCGTTATCTGTCGCATCTTGTGGGTTATGTCCTGCCACAGCAAAGTTGCTTGCTCTACGTCTAGCATGAAGCCGTTGCGCTCCTGTTGAGCCGTAATGATAGCGACCTTCTCTTCTAAATCTACGCATTGTTGTGAAAACCCCTCACGCTTCAGTGTGTCAGTTAAGTGCTTGTACAGTCTAGTAGTCAGGGCAACATCCTGCCTGCAATACTCCACCATCTCGTCAGACAGTCCACCATCGTAGTCGTGGAAGTCTATCTTGTGGTCGCCAAAGCGTTTACCCCAAGAGTCTAGGCTGTGGCCTCCTTCCAGTGATGGGTTGTATAGACGCGACATCACCAATGTGTCACGCTGCTTTGGTGTTGGTATGTGCAGGTTCCACTGCTTCAGTAGCACTGGCGCATCAAAGCCTACAAGGTTGTGGCCTATAACGCCTGATGCCTGACTAATCAGAGGCGCTAGAGTGATAGCACTATAATGCTCTAACATCTCTCCAGTCTCTACGTCCTGAGTTACCACTACCCAGATATTGTCGTGGCTGGTGTTTGTTTCTATATCCAGCGTAATCAACATAGTATTGCCTCGTTGCATTGTCTGTGTTGCTGTGTCTGTCATACGGGTTAGTATAGGCTGTCTGTGCCTTGCTCTCTTGCTGTTCAGCTATCCAGCTTCCAATCTTGCTCATATTCTTGACTCTCCATTACTGTGTCTGATTCTGACCTTAAATCTTCGCGGTCAATGGTGTCTATGTCGTCAGTGTAAAAGTAGCAATCATTGCACATATCTAAGTATTCTCCGCTGATTGCAGATTTCCTGGTGGACTCAAAGTCCGATAAAGCCTTGTTACACGCTACGCATCTCATTACAGTCCCTCTTCTCTGATTTCTGTCATTCTACCTGTTGTCTGGTCGAATAGCAAGCCACCTGCCCTACCTGTAGTGCCACAAAAGCGGTTCTTCAGTACCCTGACATGGGTGGTGTTTCTCTCTGTAGGATCGTCAGCCTGTCCGTTCCTCTCCAGCCCTATCACCATGTCTGATAGCTGTGCAATGGACGCAGAGCCTCTGAGTTGTGACAGACTGCTGGCAGCGCCTTCTTCGTGGCCTTTGCCGTCTGGTCGCTTCAGGTGGCTAACCATAAACAATGTTATGCCAGTCTCTTGCACTAGCATTCGCAGCTTGGTGCAGATTTCATCCAGAGCCTTGCGCTCGTCACCGTTGCTCTGCGCTGATACAACAATACTAACGTGGTCGAGGAACAAAAACTTAGTGTCTAGCGCCTTAGCCATGTAGCGACAACGTGCAATAATGTTATCAACACTGGTGCTACCAAAATGATCAAACAGGTAGAGTCTGTTAGTGCCCATGGTAGTCTCAAACGCCTCCCATCGCTCCTCCTCTGTACTCTCTACGTCTGGCAGGTGCAATGGCTTGTTAGCTGCTAGAGACATTAGCGACAATGCAGTCTTTCGTGCATTCTCCTCCAGAAACAGCAGACCAATGTTCTCCTCAGAATGCTTGAGAATATGCCACACAATCTCTCTGACAAACTGCGACTTACCCAGTCCAGAGCCAGCGGTGATGGTGACTAACTCAGCCTCTCTGATGCCGTAGGTTAGTTTGTTTAAACTCTCCCACGGGTACATCACAGCAGACTTCTCCACTGGTCTGTTTACCTCGTCCCAGAGACTAGCGCCATTGATGATGCCATCTGGTACAAACTTCTCTGCTGCCCAGAACGCTGCTGTAAACTCTCTAACATCATTGGCCTTCAGGTAGTCACAGGCATCCTTGTGTCCGTTGGTGTGCTTCACAATAGCTGACTTGCCACCAAATAACTCTGCAACCTCTCGCGCTGCCTTTGTACCTGCCTCGTCTGCGTCAAAGCATATAACTATCGCCTCAAAGCTATCCAGATACTCGTATGCCGCCTTGCAGTCTTTCAGCGCACCGCCAGCACCATTCCTGACACTGACACACGGATACTTACTGCCTTGCATCTGATATGCCGCTGCTGCGTCAAACTCACCCTCACAGATGGTGATGTACTTCCCACCGCCATTGAATAACTGCTGACCAAACAAGCCAGTGCCTGTCCAGTTACCGACATTGTAGAAGTTTTTGTCTGGCAGTCTGATCTTGGCTGCTATGGGTACATTGGCATCTGCCGGGTCATGGTAGGAGAAATAGGTTCTGTCTGCTTGATCCAATATGCCATAGGTTTTGGCTGTCGCTGTCGTTAAACCTCTATCGACAATGGCTTGGTAGTTGCCTGTCGTTAGTGTTCTCTCTACTGCACTAAAGTTTGGTTTAGCCTTTGGCTCAGTAGACACTGGCACAGAGATATCCCAAGTCTCCTCACTGACTTGGCTGCTGGGCGTGTATTTATGACAACTGTGACAGAATGTACTGCCGTTGTCGTTAATCTGTAGCGCATCGCTACTGCCGCAGTCTGGGCATGGTTGATGGATTTTAGCCACTATTCTATCTCCTCGTAAACTCTGCCATAGCTGATCAGCATAAAGGGCAGCATCAATAACACACCCTCAAATGGCATTGTGTAAGTCTCCTCAGTGTCTTTATTAAAACACCACACTGGGCGGCTGTCGGAAAATTCCAGGAAAATACCGCAACCATTAATCAACTCTATATTTAGACTTCTATTAAATAAAATCATTGTTCTTTATCTCCTTTGTGAAAAATCATGTCGTACTCTGCACTCTCAGCGATAAATCTAACAATCACTGCTGGGTGGACTTTGTAGAAGCTAGCGGCCTCTGTCAGACTAAACACACCATTGCTGATGTCTGCTGCCGCCTTAAACACTGCCTGAACCTCTGGGTCCATTGTGCCATTCAACATATACTCTTTAAAAATCATAACGCCCTCCTTAACCATTCTGCTGATGTAGCCTCTGCATCTGTCTCGAACACAGGCCAAATAACGTGTACTCTCTTGCGACTGATAAAATGCTCATCTGTCACTGTGTCGCCAGTGCCTACCCTGTTGCGTAGTGTTGATGGCGAAAAATTAACCAGTTTGGCTAACTCGTTCATAGTATACAGTTTCCCCGCCACAAGTCTACTGTCTGTGGTTCCATTGCGAAAATATCTAATTTTACGTCCCATCTTTAAAACCTCTTAAATTTATGATAAAATATTACTCTATAGTTTGTTAAAGCCCTTTAAAGCCCAGTAAAATATCTTTTATTATTTCTACTATAATACTCCCTATCGCGCTTTAAAGCTGCTTCAACTCTCTTTTGTTGTTCTGCTGCCTTCTTTCGCGCCTCTGCCACTATCCAAGGAGACTCTGGAGTCTCTATAGTCTTTATAGGCGCTTGTCCGTCATAGTCCTCACTCAGCAGGTAGGCGTTAAAGTCGCTAATATAGCCTAGTTTATCCTCTGTTCCGTCGAATTCTTTATCCCAAACATCTGTTACTCTACATGGCATTATCATTGCATAGCCTCCCAATCAGCAGCGGTGAAACCTGTCATAATAAACTCTCTTTCATCTCTTGTTAGCAATGGCATGGCCTCTTGAATTAGCATACCTCTCTCCCATTGCGCTATTTGTAACTCCGTTACATCAATATCCATTGTGTTAAGCATGCCCGTTAAAGGGCTAGTTTTAGTGATTATCATTGTTAAAGCCTCTCTCTAATTGGTTAATAATTACTCTGTCTTTTATGGCCTCTACGACCCTTGCACTGGCACGATAGGGCATTGACTGCACAATGTCAACAAACTCTGCCAGCGCCTCTGTACGGGCGTTATTGTCCTCAATATCTGTAAAATCTAAGCCCTCTCTCATGCGTCACCCCATTGCTGCGCCATTGCATCTGCAATGCCTTGATACGTCTCTGATCTGATTTTCCAGCGGTCAGCACTGGGCGGCAGCATGTGAATACGCTGCGCTTCTTTTTTAGGCAATGTACGCCACAGCGCCTCTACATCATTTGTGGCTGTAAGCGGTGGCAAATTATGTAACCATAGCCCCGTCTTTTTACTCTCAGCATGGCCAAACTGGTACGGCTGAACATATTGCGTAGGCTTAATTGGTAACACTCCTACGGGGTTCTCAAATGCTACCTTTGGTGCATGTTTTTTTGCATGCTCAAATAGTGCCAGCGTCCATTCTATCGCCTCTACCCTCTCGCTATTCTTTGGCATTCCAGTGCCATACCAGCGATTTCCCGACACTGCCAGCGCAGTGCATGGTGGGTGCATAATAATTAAATCCCAGCCCTCAGCTATAACAGGCCAGCAATCCCCAGTGTAATGATATTGGCTATCGTCATCTGCTGGCAATAAATCGCAGCTATAGGCATCATGCCCCAGCGCCCTAAATGCTTCTCTTACCTTTCCCGAATACTCACACGCTATTAATACTTTCATGGTTCTGCCTCTCTCTATTGGTTAAAAATAGGGCTTCCTTGCCCATTGATTTATTTTATCGGGTAGCTTCGTAATCAGAGTCCCAAGCCTCTCCTACTTCATTGGCTGAATAGTCTCCGATCCTTTCGTCGCCATCATTCCAATTATTAACAAAAAACCATGCCTCTCTCTCTGCGTCTTTATAGAGCATAATATACGCTGTATCACAGGCTTCGGCAGCCTCCTTAGCTGCTTTATATTTACTGCCTTTGTAGTCTATCTCTACGCCATCGCCCCAAACTTCCAGAGTGTAGCCTTTGTTTATTGCCCATTTTATCAAGTGTAAGTGTGCCTGTTGCATTGTCTTTATACCTCTATTGGTTAAATGTTCCGCAGCATTTGACAACATTCTCCCCAATGGTTCAACCTCCCCGGTGCTATAATGTGACCAGAACCAGGATTTGGGTCACGTTTTAGTCTCTGCTCTCTCTCTATCGTCTCTCTATCGTCTCTCTGTTGTCTCTCTGTTGTCTCTCTATCGTCTCTCTATCGTCTCTCTGTTGTCTCTCTATCGTCTCTCTATCGTCTCTCTGTTGTCTCTCTATCGTCTCTCTATCGTCTCTCTGTTGTCTCTCTATCGTCTCTCTATCGTCTCTCTTTTTACTCT
>Ga0206677_10002386_pt1 | contig 16585 bp, 23 predicted proteins | sample M130m12015metaG_FD_155475 | JGI IMG/M metagenome (GOLD analysis project Ga0206677, IMG submission 155475) | Ammonia-oxidizing marine archaeal communities from Monterey Bay, California, United States - M1 30m 12015 | ecosystem: Environmental > Aquatic > Marine > Intertidal zone | place: USA...
GCTATGTGCTTTGAAGTAATGATAGTGTGGAACGCCTATAATTTAATATAGGGGTGTCTCGGATGCCCTCTACTTTTTTACTATAGCCAACCATAACAAAAAACACTAGCTCTGTCAAGCACAATCTACATCCAATGCGTATCTATTACTATTACTAATGATAATACCTTTAATACCCACTAGCAGAGCCCATAATATTATCACCAGCACCTAGAAAAAATAAAATGTAATTAACAATAGCTCATAATATGCTGAGTAATAGCAACTTAGCAAAGCCCTATAAATTATTTTTTCTAGGTGCTGGTGAAAATAGGAAACTGAGTGGACATTACCTATTACTATTACTATATGTACGCATACGACTATTACCTACTCTTATACTATTACTATTATCATTATTAGTAGTTGACTTTTCGCAAAAAATTTGGTACAATCATGGGATTGTGGGAGGGGCCAAAGCTGCACCCAAAATAGACTTCATTTTTGTTGGGAAATATCTCATAAAAAAACTAAACAATATTACTTGACTTATTCACATAATATGTGTACTATTATATCATGGCTGAATGGCACATAATAGCTATTGTACTACTTACCTTCGGTTGCATATGGGTGTTCATAGAATTACTAAAAAACAAATAAAGTTTTTATAAAAAGACTTGACAAATTCATCTTAATTTGGTAGAGTGTATGTATAGTGAGGAAAGCTCTGCTTTGAATGGGTTGAAAAACTTCTAGGGGCAACTTCCTCATTTTTTTGTGCGTTTTTATAATAATAATCTTGACAAACTATAAAAACAACGTTACACTCTAAGGAGTGGGAGGGCGGGTTACCTGTGTATAACTTCGATTTTTCAAAAGACAAGCAGGAACTCCGAAAAAAGATTTTCACTTCTCTGCACATACTACTATACCTACAACGCATTATAAATCCTAATATGAGTAATATAAAATAGTGCAATTACATTTTGTGCTATAATGCGATCTGGAGTCATCCAGAATCAATAGTAGAATTATAAAAACATCGCCCTGCTGGGCCCGGGTAGTTTTCGTTGTGCTCTGCATAATGTTATTGACTAAATGCAAATTATATTATAATATTAAGATATGATTAAAATAATAGAAAACGCATTAAAAGATTTGGCCGGAATGCAACTAAACATTGAAAGTGATGTTGCAAGAACATGGATTGCTCAAAAAGTAGAAAAAGCAATTGTAGCAAAACAAAAAGAATCCAATGATATTATTGCGGAAGTAAAAGCTGTTAATGTTAATACCAATATGAACGTAGATGATGTTATTGTATCTGCTATGGAGAAAAACGGATACAGCAAAGGTGATAGTGGATATGATTTTAGAAGTGGGAAACGGGATATTATTTTTCATGCTTCTAACAACGAGGAATATGAAGTGACCTTTCGTCAGTTAAATTTATGAGTGCGTCATTAACACGTGTAGTACACAATGCTATACAAAAGTATTTAGAACAAAATGGATATCATACTATGAGTCCAAATTTATTAGATGATACAATGCAACGTGAATTAGCACAAGCAATTACTAAAGCTATATCTGCTTACATGGGACAAATAAAACATAAAAGTGCATGATTGAGATATTCACATATGGTATGATAACATTATTCGTGATTTGTTTTATTGTTGAAATGACACGATAAAAGTTTTCCTCAAAAAAATATAAAGTGTTGATAACACGCAACTTACGAAAAAAACGTGAATCCTAAAAAAAAATTAAAAACCTATAATGTAACATATAGACCGGATGCTGATAATAGGTACAACACCAAAACGGTTACCTATAAAGCAGAAAGCATGAAAGCTGCTGAACAAAAATTTTATGAAGAGTATCCGGAACAAAAAGAACAACACTATCTTGAAATTCACTCTCCGTTAAGCAATTATGCAATAGATGCTGAAAATGAAAAAATTGCGGAAACCCAAACAGATAATAATAATACCACTACTACCACTACAACGACAATGAAAAAATTTAATATACTAAACACCTTTAAAATAGTTAATGAGTACGTATACCACATAACAATGCTTATAGTAGGTCTTATACCACTACTACTACTAGGTGTCGTGTTATTCGGTGATAACTTCTTTTTAGGTAACATCGTAGTATTCAATATACAAAGTATACTAGATAGCATGGGAGGCTTTGTTGGTATCATAACACTTATACTAATAGTAACGGTGTTCCACAATTTCTATAAGAAAAACTAATAACTTGTTATAAAAACTACTTTTTATAATATTTATAGGTATGCGTAACTTCGTAACACCTATACAAAAACCTTTAGTGTCAGAAAAAACACTAAAAAGTGCTAAAAAAATAGTAAAATCAAGCAAAAAGATACTAATAACTGCATCAATAGTCGCAATAGGGCTGTTGTGCAGTGGGTAATTTTGCGGAAATAGCTATCAATGTTATTGTGTATGTACTTGGTATTGTAATATTAAGTTACATCATTGACTTTATTGGTAGTAGTATGTGTCCTTAATAGAATAACACAAAAATAAAAACTCTTTGTGGTATTAGGACAACTACTAACGTAAGTGGTTAACTTTTTTTTGTAACCCAAGGGCGAAAGTGCCCGATTTAGGTGGGCCATGTCTACTCTCGTGTTGATGCCCGTTTTTTTTCTGAGGAATTACTATACCGTTTTTGGACACTTAAAAAGATTGTTTTTTGGGGAAAATCCCAATTTTAAAAAATGATAATTTTTTTTCTGAGAAAATTACTAATAAAAAACCTACTTTTAATGGATATTTATTAAGAATATGAAAAAATTGAATGGTAATCTCTATTTTGAACGTGACGATATAGATAAGTTTTTTAGAAGTGCGTGTCTTTCACTCATAGATCCGTCGATACTTGAAAAGCAAAGCAAACATACATTCAAGTTTGATACAAATATGTTGTATGTGCTACCTGAAGATGAATTAAGTACCATAAAAGAAGGTATAAAGAAACTAAATAACACAATTAGTTGGGAATTGACCTCAGAAACTGCGATCAAACTTAATTCTATTGAAGAATGCTATCATAGTCTCAGAACACCAGCATCAAATAAGGTTTCATATAAAGAGTATCATCAAACGTCTCTTAAGAATACAACAACTGATATAATGACATACTATGAAAATTGGTTGCTTGATGTAGGAAACGACATACTATTCTTCTTTTTCTCTAAATAACATGAAAAAATTATACGGAAACCTGTATTTTGAATCAAAAGATGTAATTTATACAATAGATTCTCTGTTGGGTACTCTCGGAGATAGGAAATTCGTTGCTTTTCAAACTTCAGCAGACCGTATAATAATAGAAAAAGCAATTAAGAACTATAAACAAGAAATTTTGTTTACTCTTAAAACTGAGAATGCAATGAAATTTGATTTTATTGAAACTATATACACTCAGTTGATGCATCCAGCAACCAACATATTAAGTCCTGATATTTACAATCAACTTCCTTATCACGATACAACAAGTGCTGATATGAGAAAATGTGAGAATTGGTTTTATAATTACGGACTTTCTTTGGCAATCGCAGAGTTTGAAAAAAAGTAGTATTTTTTCAATCTATTTATATATTTATATACTAAAGGAATAATTAAGGGGAAATACTATGTTAAATTTACTTGGATTGGGAAGAGGAAACCGTAAAGGTGTCAGAGTGACAATTGAATATTGTCCTAAGAGTGTCACCTTACCATACAAGGTTAAAAAACTCATCAACCAAGCATCTATTAATATCCCAACTAACAAAAAAGATTCATTTGGGTTTACAGATAAGAAAATACGAGTAGGTGAATTTCTTAATGAAACTCAGCTGGAAATCCTAATTGATCAAAGTAAACAAGTTAATGCCGAAATTGATGAAATAGAAATTATCGAATCTTCTTCCCTTTCAAGTGATCTTTTGCTAGACTAATTGAATGAATAAAAAAGTTTATTTAATTAAGTATGTAGGTAATCATCCTGTTGCTAGTGTATCACCTGATCGTGTATTTGAAATTGCGGAAATGGAAAATGCGGTTGTAGTTAATGTTAACAAGCAAGCAAAAAAAGAATACGGAGAAGGACCTCAAATAAGTGTTAGTGTAGGTGATCGGTTATCAACAGAACAAGCAATACAAATAGCAGATACATATGAAACTACATTAGTTCCTATAAATGATATAGAACAACCTGATGTTGGTAATCAAATGTTACTTGACTAATTTTGGGGGACATTATATAATTCCCTATTATGTTTAATAGTAAATCATCAGAAGGCACTACATATGTGTATCTAAAAAGATATGTAAAAAGTCATCCTACTGCTATGCTGGCTAGTGATGCTCATTTTGAAATTATGAAAATTGAAAATGGTGTATGCTTTGAAATAAACAAAAACTCAGATTCAAAGCCTAAGATAGTTAGTGTAGGAGATAGAGTTAATATGGATCAAGCATATGAAATCTCTTTAGAAGCAAACTGCATTGTAGAACCTGTGTATCCTAACTAAGTGGTATACATCAATTTTTTGGGGGAATATTTACCCAACCTACTAAATAATCTTAAATTATAAAAAGATTATAAAAATAGATGTTGACGTTGAAGGGGTATTATGGTAAGATGATATCATAATGAGAAATACGAGAGATAGAGGAATTCATTTTTTTCTAAGAACTATAATATAACTATAATAAATCGTAAACCTTATTCAGCTTCTAATAATCAACTAACATATATTACATCAACTAACATCTATTATGCAGGTTAAAACAGCTCCTAACGTAGTAAGTAACACATTAAACAATACTACTCAATATTCAATTAAAGCATCAGCAAAGGCATTTAAGATATTAAGTGATGGTTTATATAGTGACAAAATAGCTGCTCCTATTAGAGAGTTATCTACTAACGCATATGATGCTCATGTAGCCAAAGGTAATATCAATACTTCCTTTGATGTACACCTGCCATCTGTGGCAGAGCCATGGTTTGCTATTAGGGATTATGGTATTGGTATGAGCAAGCAAGAACTTGAAACTACTTATACTACTTACTTTGATAGCAACAAAACTCATAGCAACGACTTTGTGGGCTGTATGGGATTAGGAAGTAAAACTCCATTTACTCTTAGTGATGCGTTTACGGTTACTTCTGTAAAAAACGGCAAGAAGACTACGGTTATCAATTACTTGGACGAGGATGTCCCAAATTTTTCTATCATCTCTGAAGAGAATACTGATGAAGCATCTGGTACTGAAATTAAGTTTACTCCTACTGAAGCAAATACTTACGATAAACTTCGTGAGTCTGCACAACGCATTTTAGGTTACTTTGATGTAACTCCTAATCTCACTATCGGATCAACCAAAGAAGAAGTTAAAGTTCCTAATAGGATGCTTGAAGGAAATGGTTGGTATTATGTAGATTCACAACTTACTCATTCTGATTCTATTATTCTTATGGGTAATGTTGCTTATCCATTCAATTTCTCTGATGTTTCTGATGACTTTGAGAAAAAGCACGGATGGAGTGAAACTTATGAATATCGTAGACTTATTAGTAACTTGGTATTCCGAGTTCCTATCGGAAATCTTGATGTTACTGCAAGTCGTGAAGAAATCGGTTGGACAAGTGAAGGTCGTGAGTATATGGTTAATTTCGTTGAACGTGTTTACAACGAAATTAAGGATATTATGAACGAGCAATTAAATGATTGTGAGAACTTTTGGGATGCTCGTATTCTTTTTAATAGTATGATCGGTTACAACGAAGAATACTACTCTGATATTGATCGGGTAAGCAACGGACGCATTGGACACTTCAAATGGACTGAGAAACTAAATTGGAATGGAATAGAAGTATCTGAACGATACGGTGATGTTTCCAAGAATCCTAATCTTCAAAAAATGGAGTATCGTTTGTTTTGGTTGGGTTACGCAAAACGCAATCGGTATAGTAGTGGTGATAAGGTAAATCGTAGAAGTGATGTGAATGGTATCATTCCTTTTGATGCCGAGGTTGAGTTTTTTCAAAATGATCTTCCGACTGGAAGTGTTAGTCGTGTAAATCATTATGTTCGTGAGAATCAAAACAAAGTAGTTCTTGTATTCAACGAGTTCACCAACAAAGAACGCAAGTATCTTAAACTCATTGGTTATCCTTCTAAAATTCGCAAAACTTCTGAATTAGAGAAACCTACGGTTAATCGTACTACATCCACCAAAACTAAAGGAACAATTCTTGCTTGCAAGAAGATTGATGATTGTGGATGGAATCATGCGTGTAATTTCTCATCTGATGAAGAACTTGTATTAGACTCAAAGAAAACCATTTATTATGTTCCGATTCGTAATTGGAAAATTATTCACAAGGACGATGAGTATCATAATTCTCGTCATCTTGAGCAACTTCTTAAAAGGGTTACTGGACAAGATGAAGTGGACATTTATGGAATTAAAATTGGTCAAACCAAGAAATTATCCAAATATGAAAACTTCAAGAATGTATTTGATGTAATTTCCGAGTACATTGTTTCTTCGTTTGAAAACAAAACTGGTTCTCTTTATGAAAGTATTACCGCAAGAAAGTTTGATCACTTCAAAACTACACATTCCTACAAAACGGTACTTAATATTATTGATAATCGTGTTTTTAAACGAGTGTGTGTTCTTCTCAAGCAATCTGGTAACGATGAATTAGTAAAAGAACTTTTCAAGATTCGTAGAATTATATCTATCAATCGTGATGCTTCCAAGAATATATCTGAAGAAGATAATGAATTTGCTAATGACTTTGGAAACTTCGCAAGATACACTCGTAGTTTCAATGACAATAGTCTTACTTCATACTTTGCTTGTAAGGTGTCATACGAACTCAAGAACATCTATTCTATGCTTTCTAAAGAGTATCCTATGGTAAGGTATATGGGAAATGCTTTAGAGGGTTCTGGTAACTACACCAACGCAATGAACAATCTTGTAGAATACATGGAATTGATAAATTCCACTAAAAAGTAATATCAATGGATACTAACAAGTCGAGGGAAAGTTTTTTTTGATTTCGCATGAAATTAAAAAAAAGTTGACGAGAGACGATTTATGGGGTATTATTATAATATTAAATTTAACATCTAACAAATATATATACATTATGAAAGCATCACAACATTGGAAACATAGATTAAAGAAAAAGTTTGGTATGGGAAAACAATCAACCCGTGCAAAGAAATACAAGTACCCACAAGTAGAATCAACTAAAAGAATTGATAATCCACAACGAGGAGATACATGAGCAAGAAAGCACGAATTAATTTACCCGATAAAGATAAACACCCACGTTTATTTGCCATCGCAAAAAAATCCGGTCGAAGTTCCGGTGCGTTGGTAAAGGGAATTTATGGAACGATGGTTACACCTAAAATGAACCGTTCGCAAATCGCAAATAAAAACAAAGCAAGAAGAAAACAAGGCCTAGCTCCTCTTGGAGAAGACGGTCAACCACAATCTTAAAAGGAAATAATTATGCAAAGTATCATCACCGACTCAACTATTACTCTTATTGCCGAAACTGGTCCATCTGTTATCGGTAAATCTCATCCTAATTTCTATAAGATCAAGAAAGCGTTACTCGCAAAAAATTTCCTCGAAGTTGAAGAAATGCTTGATGTCAAAAATGGATACAAGGAATTCTCAAATGGTTTGATTGCCGTTGACGGTGATAATCTTATTTACAACGGAACAATTGTTCATAATGTTCTTACGCAACGCATCGTACAAATGATTCATAACGGAGATGAAGCAACTCCTATGCTGAACTTCCTTGTCAATCTTATGGATAATCCCTCTGAAGGTAGCATAGATCAACTTTATACCTTTTTGGAACACGAGAACCTTCCTATCACCGAAGACGGTTGTTTTCTTGCTTACAAAGCAATTAATCGTGATTATACCGACAAGTACACTGGAACCATTTCCAATAAAGTTGGTGATAAAGTAAAAATGCCTTATGAAGAAGTAACTGCTGATCCCGCAAAGCATTGTTCAAGTGGTCTTCATTGTGGTAGTATTGATTATGTTCGCAATTATGGAAATTTCCAAACCGATGAAAATAATGAACATACGGGTGATCGTCTTGTAACTGTTAAAGTAAATCCAAGTGCGGTAGTTAGTGTACCTGAAGATAGTGATCGACAAAAAGTTCGTGTGTATCGTTATGTTGTCCACGAAGAAATTGAAAATCCGTATGATTTAGTTCCAAAGTACGAAGCACCTGTGTATTACGATGACGAGGGTAATGAATATGATGAAGACTATGATGATTTCGAATCTTGGGATGAAGATGAATGGACACCGGTAGATGCTGGTCCCGATGATTCTAATCTTTATTCGGAACGTGGTGTGGAAGGTGAACCCGGTAACCCATGTCACGGTCTTATTGATTTTGATGATGTCAACCGCAAAGAATCTATTATTGCGGGATGTATTCGTCAAAGTACCAATAATCCTTTGGAAAAAAATTCTTTCGATGAATCGGAGGGTCAAAATGCACGACGTGATCCATATGATATTGATGGCAACATTGATATTGATATGATTAATGCCATGTATAATAACACCGATTATGCAAACGGACAACCTTCCGAAAAAAATTCGTTCGACTCCGTCGAAAAGACAAATGAACATCCAATGGCAATGGCTGCACATGAACACGGTAAATCTTTACAAGAAGATGAGTCATTTACTTACAATTGGTACGGAGTAGCAAATACTGATTGGGATGTCGTTCATACTATTAAAAACGATTACAAACGAGAAGATATGCATCCCACTGCACGAAAGATTTTTGAATACTATGAAAATAAGTATGACTCGTCTGATCTTGATTGCACTATAATTGATAGCATAAAAGGTGATTTAAAAGATGCTGGATTCAATGAATCGGGATACCCTCTTAAAGAATCAAAGAACCAAAAAAATTTCCTCGATGAAATGTTCCAAGATGCATCTTGTTATGCTAAAAAGAATACCGAAAAAAATTCTTTCGACAAAGTCGAAACTCACTCTAACGAAGAAAGTGTTGTGAAAGTGGAAACACCGAATAACATTATTCTTCCTGACAATAACTAAAATATACATAAATACATGAAAAAGTATAATAACTATAGTAAAGACCCCGAAACTGAAGTTTTCGTAGTCACCCGTGATAGACGTAGAACTTCCGATAGGAATTTCATCAATGAAAATGATGCTAAACTTGAAGCACAATATTGGATTAATATTTGCAAAAAATACGATCCGTCATCCAAGGTGTCGATTGTTAAAACCAACAAACCTAGAAAGATTAGATAATTATGTATAATTGGGAATTTGATACTATCAACGCAACCAAAAAGGTTGTACCTGGAAAAAAATCTGTCAAAAAAAATGTAAAGAACGCATCCGAAGGAACAATGGATACGGTCGAGGGTGAAGATAACATCATATACTTTTATAGTAGTGTCACTCAAAAAGAGAATTTCAAATTAAATAAAGAAATTTCATCTATTGGAAGACAAATGGAAATGGTTGCAGTTAAACTAGGTATGGAAACTCCCCCACCACTTCATTTAAGAATCAATAGTTATGGTGGAAGTGTGTTCGCTGCGTTTGGTAGCATTGACTATATTATGAAGTCAAAGACACCCGTGTATACATATATTGATGGATGCGCGGCAAGTGCAGGTACTATAATGAGTGTATGTGGTGCAAAACGATTTATAGGTGAAAACGCATATATGCTTGTACATCAACTTAGTTCAGGTAGTTGGGGTAAGTTTACTGAACTCCAGGATGACATGAAGAACAACGAGAACCTAATGAAACGTATTAAAGAAATTTATAATGCGAAAACAAAGATTCCCAAGGCTAAAATGGATGACTTGTTAAAACATGATTTATGGTGGGATGCCAAAACTTGTTTGAAATATGGCCTTGTTGATGAAATTCTTACTTAATTTATATTATGTCACGTAAAAATAATCCTGACATCATTGAAATAGAAGGAGTCGTAAAAAAACTTCTTCCTGGTACATTGTTTGATGTTGAATTGACTCAAGGTGACAATAAAACTATGCTACTATGTTCTCTGGCGGGTAAACTTAAACAACACTTTATTAAGTTAACCGTTGGAGACAGAGTAACTATTGAACTTAGTAAATATGATTTATCCAAGGGTCGTATAACATATAGGTTAAAACCACAAAGAACATACGCCACAAGTAAAAAATCAGTACCCTTTAAAGGGGGTGGAGTGGGAAAACGAAAAAAATAAATTATACACTTTTTTTGTATAATTGTAATATACTTTTTTGCTCTTCTGTTATTTTCTTGGGAAAGTTGGGATTTAAAATTAAAAACATATCCCCTTTTCTATGTGAACTCATATTAGGAATTCCATAGTCTTTTACTTTTAGAATTTGTTCTGGTTTAGACATAGTGGGAATTCTTACTTTCACATTACCGTACAAAGATTCTATTTCAAGTTCCGTACCTAGTAGTAAATCGTAAAAATTAATATCAAGTTTTCTAATGATATCGTCACCATCACGATCATATAGTTCATCGTTTAACACATGAATAAACACATATAAATCTCCATATCCGGCTTTATCGTAATTTCCAAAACCAGAAACACGAAGTTTTATACCACTGTGCGAACCAATGGGAATTTTTACAGTTGTGTTGGTTTTGCTAGTAGTTACACCCGATCCTCTACACGTGTTACATGGATTTTTGATCATAGTTCCCGTACCCAAACAATGACTACATTCTTGTTCTATTTGCATAATACCCATGTTTCTATATAACACACCACGACCTCCACATTGGCCACATGAAACATGAGAAGACTTGGATGTTGTTCCAGAACCATCACATGAATTGCATTTGTCGTTGCGTGTATATGATAAGTTAATTGATTTTTCTTTTATTATATCTTTTAACTTTACTTCGACATCTAATTTAAGATTATTCCCAACTGTATTTTTACGAGACTTTTTTCCGTTTTCCCTCGTAAAAAATCCATTAAACCCTCCTGGACCCGATGATTGACCACGACCTTGATTAAAAAAAGAATCAAACATATCAAACGGGTCACGACCTCCTTGAAATCCTCCTGCACCATGACCAGGACCTTGTTGAAACGCAGAGTGACCGAACTGATCATACTGAGCCTTTTTGTTTTCATCTGATAAAACTTCATACGCCTGGGATATCTTTTTAAACTGCTCCTCGGCAGCTGCATCTCCTTTGTTTTTATCAGGATGCCATTTTATTGCTAATTTTCGGTAAGCTTTTTTAATTTCATCGGCCGATGCCGTTTTTGATACACTTAGTGTGGTATAGTAATCTTCGTTCATAGATATATAAATATATACTTGTTTAAATTATATGATTATTTGACTAAAAGCAAGTATATTGATATATTTATATAAGTGAATAAATTAATAGCAAAGACATTTAATAAAAAAATGTATAAAGCCGAGATATACATATCAGACGATAATTTTACTGCTGAATACTATTCTGATTCGTTATCAATGGCTCTCAAGTGGGTTATAGCCGGATTAACTGAAAGTTATTCTACAAGTACAAACACCAAATCTATGACTCGTGGTGTATATGGAACTATATCAAAATATACATTATTACATATATCCGATGGAAAGTTAAAAATTGGAGAATATAAATATCCAAAAACAATTGATTATCTATTTATGACCGAAGCAATGGTCTATGTTCCCGATTCTATTGTGAAGCAAATAAAATCCGAAGATATACCTGCTGAAATTTTTAAATAATTCCGTGGGCAATCGCTGCATGAGCAACTCGTAGAAATCCACCTACATTAGCACCAAGAGTATAATCACCCTCTGTTCCATACTTTCTTGCATTGCGTAAACAAGAAGCATGAATTTGTTTCATTATTTCTCTGAGTTTATTATCTACTTGTGGCATACTCCACTTTTCCCATCCTGCGTTCTGACGCATCTCTAGTGCTGATACTGCTACTCCACCTGCGTTTACTGCTTTACTTGGAGCAACTACCACTAATTTGTCGTTAAAGAGTTTTATTGCTTCTTCTGTACAAGGCATATTAGCTGCCTCTGCAACAAATTTACAATCATTATCAATTAGCATTTCCGCATCTTTTTCTGTGATTTCGTTTTGAATGGCACTTGGAATTGCTATATCGCAACGAACTTCCCAAGGTTTTTTACCTTTAATAAAATCTACTCCGAATTTATCTGCGAAAGGTTTAACAATATCCGCATTACTTTCACGAAGAACTTCCATATAAGGAATCATATTTTTCTTGATTCCATTTTTCATATGTATATATCCATCTGGTCCTGATATAGTAACCACTTTAGCACCCATTTCTACTGCTTTTTGTACAACACCGAATGATACCTGACCAAATCCACTTACAGTAATCACTTTTCCTTTGATGTCTGTATGATGATTTTTAAGCATTTCTTCTGTGAAATAAATTGTTCCATATCCGGTTGCTTCTTTTCTTCCGTGAATTCCACCCCAAGCAGGTGCTTTACCTGTAATAAGACCTGGTTCATATTTGCTATATAGTGCCTTGTACTGACCGAATAAATACCCTATCTCTTTGTATCCAACCCCAATGTCACCTGCGGGTACATCCGTCTTGTGACCGAGGTGTTCGTGGAGTTTAGTCATAAACGACTGACAAAACCTCATAATCTCTAAATCTGTTTTTCCGTTTGGATCAAAATCACTTCCTCCTTTTGCTCCTCCAATCTGAAGACCCGTAAGAGAGTTTTTGAAAGTTTGTTCAAATCCAAGAAACTTCATTGTTCCCAAATTAACACTTGGATGAAAACGTAATCCACCTTTATATGGTCCCAATACACTATTAAACTGAACACGGTATCCACGATTAACATGAACATTTCCAATTTCGTCAATCCAAGGTACACTAAATATAATTTGCTTCTCGGGTTCTGCTAATCGTTCAAGCAAATTTACTTTCTTGAATTCGGGATGTTTGCCTATAACAGAATGAAGACTTGAATATACTTCGTTTACTGCTTGAATGAATGTTGGTTCGGAGTGGTTTTTTGCTTCAACCTTTTTTATTACATCATCTACATATTTGCTCATAAATATATATATTTACGTATTAAACAATTCCTTGGGAAATCATTGCATTTGCAACTTTTTGAAATCCAACAATGTTAGCACCCATAACATAATTACCTTTATCGTTATAGGTTTCGGATGCTTCATATGATTTGTCGTGAATATTCTTCATGATATTTTGAAGTTTTTTATCAACCTTATCAAAACTCCAACTGTCACGCAAACTATTTTGTGACATTTCCAATCCACTAACTGCTACACCACCTGCGTTAGATGCTTTACCCGGACCAAACGGAATATTGTTTTTATGAAATACTTCAACTGCTTCTGGTGTACACGGCATATTTGCTCCTTCTGCAACGGCAATCAAACCATCACGTACAAGAAGTTCTGCGTGTTTTTTCTCTAATTCGTTTTGTGTTGCACACGGAAGTGCTATATCACATTTGATATCCCATATGCTTCCTGTGTTGCTGAATATAGAATCGTTATCATACTTTACATATTCTTCTATTCGTAATCTCTTAGTTTCCTTGATATCTTTCATTACATCAAGTTTAAGTCCATGTGAATTGTATACAAATCCACTTGAATCACTCATTGCTACTACTACACCACCAAGTTCAATAGTTTTTTCCATTGCATATATTGCTACGTTACCTGATCCTGATATGATAACTTTCTTTTTATCAAAATCTGTGTTAAGAACTCCGAGCATTTCTTTCATAAAGTAACAAGTTCCGTATCCAGTTGCTTCGGTTCTTACTAAACTACCACCAAAATCAAGACCTTTGCCTGTAAGAACTCCTACTACTTCGTTTTGCAAACGTTTGTAATGACCATATAAAAATCCAACTTCTCTTGCACCTACTCCTATATCACCAGCAGGAACATCGGTGAACTGACCTATATGCTTGCTCAATTCAACCATAAACGATTGACAAAAACGCATCACTTCATTGTCACTTTTTCCTTTTGGATCAAAATCACTTCCCCCTTTTCCTCCACCCATAGGAAGTCCTGTAAGAGAGTTTTTGAAAGTTTGTTCAAATCCAAGGAACTTGATGATACTAAGATTTACACTTGGATGAAAACGCAATCCACCTTTATATGGACCGATTGCACTATTAAATTGTACACGATATCCTCTATTTACATGAACTTTATTATTGTCATCCACCCAAGGAATTCTGAATGTAATTACTCGTTCTGGTTCAATTAACCGTTCAAGTAAACCCAAATCTTGATATGTAGAATCGTTATCTACAACCGGTGACAACGTTTCAAGCACTTCTTTTACTGCTTGTCTAAATTCAAGTTGATGTCTATCCCTATCATCAACCAAATCGACCACACTCTCCGTATATGATTTATTCATGTCAATAAATATTGTATATACATCTTTATTATAATCTTTTTCGCACAAAATACTCCTTGACTTATTATATAAAATCAACTACTATAATAGATAACAATGAAATATTATATTAAAGATACAACCCTCAAAGATTCTCCTGTTAAACTGTTTGAATCAACACAACATACCATAAACTATCTAAAGACGGCAGTTCAACGAAAAACTGGTATGACTTACGAACAATATTTAACACACCTAGCAGATTTAGGACACTTTGGATACGATGAACGTGAGGTGTACGAAAGTATGCGTGATCATTTTGATATGGGTGTAATGAGAGGTAACACATTCGTTCGTTGTAGCATATACGAAGCAAACTTAAATGCCGATGGCAGTGATTAATTATGACCGAGACAATAGCAGCTGGAGAAAAAAAGCAAGTTAAAGAAAAGAAGTTCAACAAGTATGTGAGTTTTTCTCAATACTCAATGTACTATAAATGCCCACGTAGTTGGAAACTTGCATATGTAGATAACCTTCGTAAAAAAGAAAGTAACATACACTTGGTGTTTGGTACTTCTATGCACGAAGTTATTCAAGATTATCTTGAAATGATGTATAATCAACCACATCTTGATGTTGATTCTATTGACTGGAAAGCAAAGTTGTTGCAAACTATGACAACTATCGCAGACGAAGAACGCAATCTTATTGATGGTAAACGTTGCATGACCGATGACGAATTTAACGAGTTTCTTGAAGATGGTAATCAATTACTTGACTATTTTTTACAAGAAGATGTGCGAAGCAAGTACTTCTCTAAAAATCGTCATACTTTATCTGGTATAGAAACTTCAATTGATTTGGAAGTAAGAAAAAATGTAGGATACATTGGATTTCTTGATGTTGTGTTATTTGATAAAGTCAACCAAAAGTATAAAATTATTGATTTGAAAACTTCTACCCGTGGTTGGAACAAGTGGCAAAAAGCAGACGAAAGTAAAACGCACCAGTTGTTATTATATAAGGTTTTCTATGCAAAAGAATTTGGTGTACCCCTTGATAAAATAGAAGTTGAGTTTATTATTCTAAAACGCAAACATGATCCAGATGATCCTTGGAGTGGTGATCGTGTACAACGATTTGTTCCTCCTCATGGAAATATGTCTTCAAAGCAAGCATGGTCAAGTTTTAATAACTTTCTAAATGAATCATTCACCAAAAGTGGTGAATATGATATGGATAATCCGTTTCCCAAAACACCCGGTAAAGCAAAAAAGAATTGTCGTTGGTGTGAGTTTGCAAAGAAGTCGGGAGGACCATGTGATGGCAAAGAAGGTGAATAAAAGTAATTTTAACTTATATTTATACACAGATAATGCTCATCTTGAGATTATCTAGAATGCTCAAACGAGATTCAAACAAAACTAACAAAATAAAAGAGGAATAGAAAATGGCTAAAGTAATTGGCATTGATTTAGGTACATCGAACAGTTGTGTTGCGGTGGTAGAAGCAGGAGAACCAAAAGTGATAACCAACTCAGAGGGAGCAAGAACTACCCCAAGTATAGTTGGATTTGCAAAAGACGGAGAAAGACTTGTAGGTCAGTCCGCAAAAAGACAAGCAATCACTAATCCAGAGAATACAATTTTTTCTGCGAAACGTCTTATAGGACGAAAATACAAAGAGATTAAAAAAGAAGTTAAAAATCTTCCTTATGAAGTTGTCTCTGGTAAAAACGGAGATGCTTATATTAAGTGTAAAGAAGGTGACGAAGAAAAAGAATATGCACCTGAATTCATTTCAAGTATTATTCTAAGTAAACTAAAGGCAGATGCAGAAGCATATCTTGGTGAAGAAGTAAAACAAGCAGTTATTACTGTACCTGCTTACTTTAACGATTCACAACGACAAGCAACGAAAGATGCAGGTGAAATTGCAGGACTTGAAGTATTGCGTATCGTTAACGAACCAACCGCTGCATCTCTTGCATATGGACTTGAAAAGAAGAATGAAGAAACCATTGCAGTATACGACCTTGGTGGT
>Ga0206677_10002389_pt1 | contig 16569 bp, 9 predicted proteins | sample M130m12015metaG_FD_155475 | JGI IMG/M metagenome (GOLD analysis project Ga0206677, IMG submission 155475) | Ammonia-oxidizing marine archaeal communities from Monterey Bay, California, United States - M1 30m 12015 | ecosystem: Environmental > Aquatic > Marine > Intertidal zone | place: USA...
CAATCCCAAGGAAAGAAACCTCAATATGATGGTCGATCAAGAGATAAAAATCTTTCAAAGGCTGAAAATACTGTTCTAAGGCTTAAAACCCCATTAGAAGGAGAGGTTGTTGTTAAGGATTATGTAAGAGGGGACATAGTATTCAATAATTCTGAATTAGATGACCTTATAATTCTCCGAAGTGATGGAAGTCCAACTTATCACTTATGTAATGTTGTTGATGACTATGAGCAGGGTGTCACTACAGTTATTAGGGGCGAAGACCACATCAGTAATACTCCTAGACAAATTCATATTCAAAATGCATTAGGTTATCCAGAATTAGAATATGCGCATTTACCTCTTGTCCTTGGCAGTGACAAAAAGAGACTATCTAAAAGACATGCTGCTACTAGCCTTGGGGAATATAAAGAACTTGGCTATCTAGATTCTGCCATTTTAAATACCTTGGCAAGATTAGGATGGTCTCGAGGTGAAAATGAGGTTTTCTATTTAGATGATTTAATTAAAGAGTTCAGTATTTCAGAGGTTCAAAAAGCTGGTGCTATTTTTGATATAACAAAACTAGATTTTTTAAACTCACAGCATATGGCGAATTTAGATTTAGAGGAATTCATTGATCATCTCAGGCCTTTTCTTGCATCTAAAAATATTGATATTGATAACCATCCAAAAAGGGATTTACTAATTGACTCAATGAGATCATCTGCAAATAATCTTGCAGGTGTTGCATTAAATCTTGTCTGTTACTTTCATGATGTAGTCGAATATAATCAAAAGGCAATAGATAAGTTTATTGGTTCATCGAATCAAGTTTTAATTGATCTAAAAGAAAGGCTTGCAGATGCAAGTGAGTGGAATGAGTCAAATATAGATAATATATTATTAAAATACAGGGAGGAAAAAGAACTATCAGTGCCCAAGGTAAATCAACCCTTAAGAATTGCGCTAACGGGGTCAACTAATTCTCCTTCTCTTGGAATGACACTATCTTTATTTGAAAAAGATGAGGCGATTCTAAGAATTGAAAATCTTATTAATCTAATTTAGATAGATATTCATAGAACGCTATGAGATCTTTTTTGACAACATCTTTTTTAATAAGGGCATTTATTGAGTATTGAAATTTAACATCTTTGATTTGTGTTATTTTTACTTTTTCAAGATCGGCTCTAGTAATAGTATTATCATCAATAAGAGAAACTCCCATTCCCATTTCTATCATAGCTAAAGCAGCAGAATAAGAATCTGATTTTGATACAAAATTCATTTCAATATTATTTTTTACGAAATAATTCATAATGCTTTCTTCAGAGTATAGAGATAGCAAGTTAGTTATTTCTATATAAGGGTAATTAATAAGATCATTTATATTGATGTTAGAGGGAAGGCCAAAAGATATAGGTGAAACTAATTTATGCTCACCTTGTTTTAAAATTACAGAATTATTATTATTCATTCCCCTAGCATTAAAGCAAATTGTTATATCTATATCTGGCTTATATCTATCCTCAACAAGATCAATACTATTTAGATTAATTAAATTAAAACGCGTAGATTTATTTTCTTTCAAATAGTTATTAATAACTTTTGGGACGATTGTTTCTGCTAGAGACGGTGTAGTGCCAATATTTATATAGTCAAAAGACCTAGACTTATATGTATTAGCAATATAGTTAAAGTTTTTTAGCTGATTTGTGACTAATGAGGCATATTCAAATAACTCATTTGCTTCTAATGTGGGATGAAGTTTTTTTCCTTTACGCAAGAAAAGCTTGAAACCTAAGTTTTTTTCAATGCCTGCTAAAGTTTTACTTACCGATGGTTGAGATATTTGTAGTTTTTCTGCAGCACCCGACATAGAGTTATTTTTGTAGACTTGATAAAAAATTTCTATTTGCTTTGAACTTAACATATATAACCTTAGGTTATGTTTATATTAAAATAAAAATATAAGATTTGCTAGACATAAAAATACCTTAAGTACTATACTCACAGGAGTTAACAAATAAATTTAGGGGAAAATTTCATGTTAAAAAAATTACTATTTATATTTCCATTAGTTATAACAGCTAATGTATTTGCACAAGACGAGGCTGTTGACTCCGATGTAGAGGAAGTGGTTATTGTTGGTTCGCAAATTAAAGGAGCAAAAATTTCTGGAGCACTTCCTGTGTCAATTTTGTCAGCTGATGATATTGATGTTTTGGGTGTTGAGGATGGTACAGAGCTTCTTGAGAATCTTGCTGAACAAGGTCTGAATTACTTTTCAGAAGCTGAATCTGATTCTGGTGGTGTTAACTCTGCAAGGGGTGACGTAGGTGCATATAACATCAGAAATATGGGTGTCGGTAATACTTTAACTTTGTTAAATGGAAGGCGACTAGTAAATAATGCAGGTTATCAAACAGAACTTCTTGGTGGAGATTATGTTCCTACAATGTCTGTTAATTCAAATCTTATACCTACAATGGGTCTTGAAAGAGTAGAACTTTTAAAAGATGGGGCTTCAGCCATTTATGGTGCTGATGCAGTAGCAGGTGTTATTAACAATGTTGTCGCTACAGATTTTGTTGGTTTTGATGTGTCTTACAGACTTCAAAGCTATGATCATTTTGCGGCAGAAGATGACAGACTTACTTTAAAGTATGGTGTTGATCTTAATGATGGTGCAACTAATGTATCTGTCCTTTATGACTACTATGATAGAGATAGCATTAAGGCAAGTGAAGATCCAAGATGGGGTGATAGTGATCATAGAAAATTAATCCCTGAAGGTTCTTTATGGGCAAATGATAGCTCTTTTAATAACCGATATAGTGGTAAATGGGCTCAAATTGATATGAGAGGTAAAACTTCATATTCTGATTCTGCTGGTGAGATACAGATTATACCAATTGGTGATCCAAGATGCGCTAGATCAGATTCAAAGGATACAGGTTATGGAACATGTTTAGCTGTTGATACTACAGCGCTTGCAGATGGAGAATATTATATTAATCCAGGTCAGTATAGAGACTACAGAGGTGAGCTAGAGCGTGACAATTTATTTGTATTCATAAACCATGAAATGTCTGATGGAAAAGAGTTATTTGCTGAAATAGGATCATACGGTTCTGAATACAGAAGATTAAAAGAACCTGCTGGTGATTTTAGCACTGCATTGCTTGAGCTAGGCCCTAATTATTATTGGGCAAATGCTATAGGTCTATCTGCAGATAATTCATCTTCAAATAAAGCTATTAGAATTGATAACTGGAGACCTGACATTGGTCCTAGGGTTATCAATGTAGAAAAAGAAACATATAGATATCTTGTAGGTATGAGAGGAACATTTGATTCTGGTTGGGATTGGGAATCAGCGGTTCTTTATTCAAAAGCAACTTCAGAAGATATGACTGAAAATAGACTATCAAACTCTTTGCTTCAAGCAGGTCTTGATGATTCTACTTCAAATGCTATAAATATATTTTCATCTGATGTTGCCAATGCTTTAGCACCAGCAATTGTTGATGTATATAGAAATGATGCTAGTACATTAAGTAGCATCGACTTTAAAGCAAGCAAGCCAGATGTTATGTCATTGCCTGCTGGTCCTGTTGGAATGCTTTATGGTTTTGAATTCAGAAAAGAAACTTATGCAGATAATAGAGATCCACGACTTGATGGAACTATCCAGTTTACTTCAAAAGTAACCGGACTAGGCTTCCCATTTGTTGGAGATGTATTGGGTTCTAGCCCAACAGCTGATACTTCTGGAACTAGACAGACTAAATCAGCTTTTGTTGAGTTAATGATTCCTGTTTTTGAAAGGGTAGACGCACAAGTTGCTGTTAGACATGAAAGACCTAATGATACAAAAGTATCAACTGTTGGTAAGCTTGCTGTAGGTTGGGATGTTAATGAACAGTTGCTAATTAGAGCATCTGCCTCTACATCATTCAGAGTTCCTAACTTAATTCAACAAAATCAGTTATTTGTTCCTAGACAAGGAAGTATTGATGATGCTGTTGGTAAATATGTTGGTGCAAATGATCCTCTAGATGATAGGTATTCAATGCAAAGTTTTAGACTACTTAATCCTAATTTAAAACCTGAGACTTCAACTAATACTTCTATGGGTTTTGTTTATTCTCCATCATTAGTCGATGGCCTAACAATCACATATGATGTGTGGGAAATTGAAAAAGAAGATACTATTGTGCTTCTTGGAAGAACAAATTCTCTAGCTGCTGACTTAGTATCAAGAATTAATTATGGGCCTAATAATTGTTCTGGTTTCAGCAACCCGAATGTACTAAGAGATCCTAATCCTGGCTACACTGCAGAAGAAATTGCTAACTTTACATCTGCAGGAATATGCCCAGCTGGTGAAGCACAGATTGTTTATGATCCATATGCAAATGCTGCTACAAGAACATTAGCTGGTTCTGATATAGGCGTTTATTATGATGTTGATATGGATATTGGAAGACTGAAATTTTCATATAATTATTCTGAAACTGATGAGTTTACTCAAAAACCAACTGCAGGATATAAAGCATTAGAAGATGCTCAGAATAGTGGTGTTATTCCTTTTGACATAACGTTAAACGGATTTGGTGACTTAGCCAAGCAAGATGGTAACTATATAGAAAAAACTAGCATTAAAGCTACATATACTATTGGAAATTGGGGTGTTCAACTTTCATCACTAACCAAAGGTGACTTTTATCAGAGTTCTGAAACGAAGGCTGATGGAACACGATATGTTATACCAGAGATGACAACAATGAATGCTGCTGTTTACTATAAATTTGATATTGGTGGAAACAAAGCAAGACTTAAATTTGCTGTTAAAAATATTGAAGATGAAAGGGCACCATTAGCTGATAGATTCTATGGATTCTTTGCTGATGCTCATCAAGATATGGGAAGAAACTCATATATTGATCTTAAAGTTTCATTCTAATATTCTAAAAAAACCAAAGGGGAGTTTCGACTCCCCTTTTTTTTAAAAAGAGATTAATATAAGTTATGCCTGCGTATAAAAATAAAGGTTTTTTCATCGGCCTTATTACATTTGTTCTTGTAATTCTTACTGGACTATATGGTTTTATCCCATCAAGTCTCGCAGCATTAGATGGAAGTACATTTGAAACTACTAAGGACGTAATTGTAGTTAATAGTACCTCAGCATGGTTTGTATTTGGTGTCCTAGTATTAATGGCTATATGGTGGGCAACAGAGGCACTTCCAGTAGCCGTAACAGCGCTGCTTCCTCTTGCTTTGTTTCCACTTCTTAATGTTGTAGATTTTCAATCAGCTGCTGACCCTTATGCAAATAAAAATATTTATCTTTTTTTAGGAGGCTTCATTCTCGCCTTGGGTATTGAAAGTTCTGGTCTTCATAAAAGAATGGCTTTAAAGATGATTCTTGCAGTGGGCTCAACAGGGGCAACATTGGTAGGAGGCTTTATGCTCGTTGCTGCACTTTTAAGCATGGTTGTAATGAATACCTCTACAACACTTATGTTGCTTCCAATTGGACTTGCTGTATGTAGCGTTGTAGCAAACACCATTCCTAATATTTCTCAGGATCAACAAAAATACTTTGATACAGCTTTGATGTTAGGTATAGCATATGCTGCTACGATTGGAGGAATGTCAACGATTATAGGAACGGCACCCAACTTAGTTTTTGTCAGTTTTCTTGAAGAACAGTATGGTGTTGTAATTGACTTTTTTAGCTGGATGAAGCTTGGAGTGCCTGTGGCAATAGTAATGCTATTTTCTGCTTGGGTAATTCTGACAAAGATTATTTTTCCTACAAGTTTTGAAGCTTCATTAGAAACAAAAGAGAAGTTGAATAATATGCTGCTTGAATTAGGCCCGTTAACAAAAGATGAAATCAAAATTTCATTTATTTTTGGGTTTGCTGTTATTGCTTGGATCACCAGTCGTTTAGTTAGAGAAACATTTGGAATAGGAATAGAGGATGCTGGCGTAGCTATTATTGTCTCAATAATACTTTTCATGGTCCCTTCATCTAATAAAAAAAATGATCTCATGCAATGGAATAAAACAACACAACTTCCATGGGGTTTATTAATTTTATTTGGTGGTGGATTGTCTTTAGCTGCACAAGTTTCTGGTACTGGTCTTGGAATATGGATAGGTCAAGGATTGACTATATTAAAAACTGTTCATCCGCTTGTGCTAATTTTTGCAATAGCAACTTTGATTATATTTTTAACTGAAATGACAAGTAACGTTGCAACTACTAGTACTTTTTTACCTGTAATTGGAGCATTGGCAATAGCAATTGGTGTAATACCTGTGGCACTTACAATACCAGTATGTCTCGCAGCAAGCTGTGCTTTTATGCTTCCTGTAGCAACACCTCCAAATGCTATTGTTTATGGCTCTGGTAAATTTACTATTGCTACTATGATGAAAGCTGGCTTTGCTTTAAATATAGTTGGTATATTTGTAGTGAGTTTGTTTTCATATTATTTAGCACCAATACTTTTTTAATGAAATATATTTATTTTTTATCAATTTTAATTTTAAATTTAGGGCTTCAATCAGCTAGTTATATTGATTATGTTTCTCCATATCATCCTATCGTAGGAAATAGCGGTATGGTTGTCTCTCAGAATGAGCTATCTTCAGACATTGGCATTGAAATACTGAATAAAGGTGGCAATGCAGTTGATGCTGCTGTTGCAGTTGGTTTCTCTTTAGCGACTACACTTCCAAGGGCTGGCAATCTTGGCGGCGGTGGTTTTATGTTAATTTATATCAAAGAAAGAGACGAGGCCTTTTTTATAGATTACAGAAGCCAGTCACCATTAAATACTAATCTTAAAGATATTTTCAAAAAATATAATTTACCAAAAGATTATTCAAAAGTTGACTTTAGTATTGTAAAAGAAGGTTATAAAGCTTCAGCACTTCCAGGTACTGTTGCAGGCCTTTTAGATGCGCATAAAAATTTTGGAACTCTTTCACTTGAAGAGATTTTAGAGCCAGTAATTAAGCAAGCCAGAGAAGGTATTATTGTTAGCTATGATCTGAATAAAGCAATCGAAAGCACGCCACAATTAAGCAAAGATAAAGAATCAAAAAAAATATACTTCTCAGACGGAAAGCCAATTGCCGTTGGGACTAGAATGATAAGAAATGATTTAGCTAATACATTTGAGATTATTGCTAAAAATGGAGTTGATGGGTTTTACAAAGGTGAAATAAAAGAAAAATTCTTGAAGGCAATGAAAGATAACAATGGCTTTCTAAAAGATTCTGATTTTAGTGACTATAAAGTAAATAACAGCTCACCAATAATGACGCGCTATAGAGGAAACTTAGTTCTAACTGCTGGTCCTCCTTCAGGAGGTGGAATGGTTTTACTTACTTCTTTAAATATTTTAAATAACTTTAATCTTAAAAAAAATAATAGTAATTCAACTTCAACTTATCACCTTATGGCTGAAGCTTTAAGAAGAGGACATAATAATCGCTCTCATCATATTGGTGATCCATCTTTTTATAATGTACCAATTGATAATCTCTTATCTAAAAAGAGAACCAAGGAATTTTTAAAAGGCATAAATGCAAAAAAAGCTACTCCTAGCTCTCAGATTAAACCTTTGAAAGTTGTTAATGAAAGCAGAGATACTACTCATTATTCTATAATTGATAAAGACGGAAATGCTGTTTCCAATACATATACTCTTGGATATTCTTTTGGCTCTGGAGTTACTATTCCAGGCACTGGAATATTATTGAATAACCAAATGAATAATTTTGCCTATAGGTTTGGGGATAAATCGGTTAATGGAAGAGTTGGCAGTCCTGCTAATAAATATGAGCCAGGAAAAAGGCCTATGAGCACCATGGCACCAACCATGGTATTTAATAAGGATAATGAATTAATGCTGATAACTGGATCACCAGGTGGCTCATATATTCCTGCTGCAATATTAAGAGTTATTTCAGGTGTGATTGATTTTGATCTCAACATTGGTAGCGCAACAATGCTACCAAGAATACATAAAGATTGGCCATACAAAGGTTTAGATTATGAAACGACTATCAGTAGTGATATTGTCAAAAAACTTAAAGTAATAGGCCATAATCCTGAGCCTAATAAAACTATGGGAAGTACACAGAGCATTCATATCGTTGATGAGGTTCGATATGGGTATGCTGATTTAAGAAGGCCTAATGCGGCTGTTTCTATTCAGTAATTAGTTTTTTCTATAATCTAATGGCGGCTGCCTATCTCCAAGCAGAGCTTTGTATTTAAAATCTTTACCGACTCTTCTCTCAAGCTCAGCTTTCGCAGATATTATCAATGACTGATCTTTGTATATATCTATAGCTGTTGAAGCTATAGTTTTTGCAGCCAGCTCAGCTCCTTTTATACCAATAGATGTTCCTCCAGCTGATACAGCTTGCCATGAATGAGCCGCAGTACCAGGGACCCATGTTGCAGTTCTTATGCCTGCTGTTGGGACCAACCAACTAACATCGCCAACATCTGTTGATCCATAACTATGAGAAGTTATATAGGGTTGAACGTTTTCTTGTGAGCCAATCTCATTGGATGGTTTTACAAATGTCTTATAAATGGTCTTAGCATAATCATTCTCAGTTTCTGTATAACTAATACCTCCATACATTTGTAAATTAGAGTGCATTTTTTTTTGTATTACATCATTTGGTAACAAAGAATAATTTCCATGCATAACCTCATAAGTCATTGTGGTTTCAGTTCCTTCAGCTGCACCATTTGCTGCTTTCACAACTCTTTGAAACAACTCATCAACCATTTGCATTTTAGGGTGTCTCACATAGTAATAAACTTCTGCCAAGTCAGGTACTACGTTTGGAGCAAGTCCGCCTTTAGTAATGACATAATGCAGCCTTGATTCTTGTGGTACATGCTCTCTCATCATATTAACCATCATATTCATAGCCTCCACACCATCTAATGCTGACCTGCCCAACTCAGGCGAGCCTGCAGCATGTGCTGAAATTCCCTTAAAAGTAAATTTACCTGATTTATTAGAATTTGATGTTTTTGAGTTTGCAGAATTTACCTGATCAGGATGCCAATGAAGCACGATATCAACATCTTCAAATAACCCTTCGCGTGCCATATAAACTTTTCCTGATCCACCTTCTTCAGCTGGTGTCCCATAAAATCTAATTCTACCTTCAATATTATTTTCTTCTAGCCATTCTTTGACACTAACAGCAGCCCATGCTGATGCTGCACCAAATAAGTGGTGCCCGCAAGCATGCCCAGCTCCAGTATTATTATTTAAAACTTCTTTAAATGGGGATGTGCTTTGTGCTAAACCTGGTAAAGCATCAAATTCTCCTAAAATAGCTATAACTGGACCTTTGGAACCAAATTCAGCAATAAAAGCAGTAGGGATGCCAGCTACAGCTTTATTGATTTCAAATCCTTCTTTTTCTAATGCATCAGAAAGTAGTTTAGAACTTTCAGTTTCTTGATAGCCTAATTCAGCGTTATCCCATATCTGTAATGCTATTTTAGAAAAATGCTCTTTATGATTATTAATACTATTGTCTATAGATGCCGATACATTAAAACCTAATGAAAATATAATTATTAGACCAAATACTTTCCCTTGAATTTTACTTGCTTTCCTACCCATTCTTCTTCCCCCATACTTTTTAAAATTTCTTTATCATTAGATATTAGTACTTTTCTTTTCTTTTGGGAATCTTCGCTGTAGACAACAGCTTTCAATTGTCCATTATCATCAGGAAAGATGGTATATCCGATAACTGAAGCGAACCCTTCAAGTGCATGAGACATTTGAACAGGTATATCTTTCAACTTCGCTTCTTCACTTACATCTTTTGAAATAAAATCTATCAATGGTTTTTTTGACCACAATGACAACGCTTGCTTTGTCATCATGCCAGATACTCCAGTGACCAAACCTATATTGGAATGGTTACTCCTTATTTCATTTAACATTTTCACAGTTGAATGAATCATGTAATTATTTAAGGGACCTCCAGCAAAAGCCATTCCTCCAGTTACTGTTTTACCTTGATGTTTTTTAAGGCCTAAAGAATCACTAAACATTTGAACAGCGATAGGGAAGCAGCTATATAATTCATATAAATTAGGTTCAATATTATTATCTTCACAAACATTTTTTATAAATTTAACTGCTAACTCCAATCCAAAAGATTTATTCAAATTCTGTCTTTGTATTGGAGCAATCATATGATTCGTCTCAGATGATGCTAGAGGATAAACTCTCTTGTTTTGTGGGATACCTAAATCATTTGCAAGATCTTCACTGCATATAATCATTGCCGATGCTTGATTTACATTCCAGCTAGTACAATGAAATTTATTATAGGGAAGTGCTTGTAGTGGATTTGATTTTGAAGCTTTAATAATCTCACTCGAGGATATCTTTTTATCCAACCAGCCGTCTGGATTCTTTGCAGCTATTTCTGAGAACTCTTCATACAGCTCTCCAATTTTTTGTTTATGCTCTTGTATTGATAATTTTTTTTGTGCTCTATAAGCGCTCTCTAAGATTGCATAATATCCAACCGCCATTAGGCCAAGTTCATCTCGTTCTTCCTGTGTCTGCAGATCATCTTTTGCTTTTATATAGTAATCTGGATTAGTATTTAGATTAGTTTCAACATAATCCTTGTTCTCGATCAAGGCTCGAATTTTTTTGTATCTTGCTTCACCACCAATTATCAATGATGCATTAATTTTTTCATTAGCTATATCCTTACATGCTGTGTTAATTAGATTTTGTTGAAGTACACCAATTTTAGTGACAGTAGTTTTAGCAGATTTTATACCGTTTCTCTTTGCAATCCATTTACCAGGATCTCTATATTTCCAATATCCTTTTGGTATCTGTATTTGGTCTATGTAATCTGTAATCTTTGGATTTGTTGAATCCACAATAGCTTTTTGAGTAGCTTTCTCCATGAGAATCAATGCTTCGTCAAGTTGTTCAAAAGAACCTTTTTGTTGAATTGAGCTTATACCAATTACAACAGGGGTTTTCATTTTTTACCAATGCCCCAATAGTTATAACCAGCAAATTTTGGGGTACTTGGAAGGTACATTTGATCTAGTGTATTTATTTCAAAGCCTGCATCCTCGATGATTTTTGGTATATCTCTATTGAGATGACACCCTCCAGCTATTAAACCCCAAAATGGATCTATTCTATTTTGCCATTTTGAAATTTTAGTATCTGGTGCTAAACCATGTTCACAAAAAATTAATTTACCATTTTGTTTTAAAACTCGTTTCATTTCAGTATTTGCTATAGCTACATTTGGAATTGTGCACATTGCATAAGTTATAAGAACTGTATCGAAGAAGTTATCAGGGTAGGGGATTGATTCAGCGCTGCCAATTTGAAGTTGAATGTTAATAGATGAGCTTTTAGCAAAATCCTGAGCTATATCTAGTAATTCTTCTGATGGGTCAATACCAATAACTTTTTCAATCTTATTATTATCATAAAAAGGTATATTGAGTCCTGAACCAATACCAACATCCAAAACTAGACCGCTAGCTAATGGGACAACTTTCTGTCTTTGGTAGTTTACTGGCTTAGATCCACAAGCGCAGTTTAAAAATTTCGGAAGTATATATTTGTTATATAAACTCAATACTATTCTTCAAGTTCATGAAGAGGCATAGCTGCTGTATTAAAACCCGCATCTACATATGTTATCTCTCCAGTTACTCCACTCGCATAATCAGAACATAGAAAAGCTGCAACATTACCAACTTCTTCTATAGTGACGGTTCTGCCTAGCGGAGCTCTTGCAGAATGTTGGTTTAACATCTTCCTAAAGTTTTTAACACCAGATGCAGCCAATGTTTTAATTGGTCCCGCTGATATAGCATTAACCCTAACTCCATCTCTACCCATTGATGCAGCAAGGAATCTTGTATTTGCTTCTAAACTAGCTTTGGCAAGACCCATAACATTATAGTTAGGCATTGTCTGCATTGCACCCAAATAGGTTAAGGTTAAAAGTGCGGACTTGTCATTAAGCATCGGCTTAGCTGCTTTGGCTAATGCAGTAAAGCTATATGAGCTTATGTCGTGAGCTACTTTAAAACCTTCCCTTGTTGTTACATCAACAAAATTACCTTCCAATTGATCTGCTGGAGCAAAACCAATCGAATGGACAAAACCATCAAATGTATCCCAATGCTTCTTAAGCTCAATGAATGAATTGTTAATTGATTCATCTGATGAAACATCTGATTCTATTAGAATCGATGACCCATAAGATTCAGCAAGTGGTTTAAGGTTTTTTAATAACCTTTCATTTTGGTATGTAAATGCAAGTTCAGCTCCTTCTCTATGCATAGCAGCAGCGATACCAGAAGCAATCGAGTATTTATTAGCTAATCCAGAGATAAGAATTTTTTTATTTTTTAGTAACATGTTGTATTTAATCTATTAAATTGATGTTTATTGTAAAAGATAAAATTGTAAATACTTAGTGAATTTGCATATAAATTGCGTTAAATAGAATATATGAATTATTAATATTTATTTATAAGATTTTATGATGATTAAAAAAAGATTAAAAAATTAGTAGTAATTTGATTAATTTGTATGTCACAATTATGCAACTTAGTTATAAGGCCTATATATATGGGTTTTATTTACTAATAAATTAATTTTAACTACAGGGGAAATGTATGTTTAATAAAGATAAGTATGTACTAGCTTTTCTATTAAGCTTTGCTTTCATCGTGCCAGCTGTAATAGCTCAAGATGAAGACGATAGTGACGTAGAAGATGTAGTAGTCACGGGTTCTCGTATTGAGAGTTCAGAATTTACAGGCGCTCAGCCAGTTGTTGTAATTACTCAAGAGTCAATTGCAAGAACAGGTGACCTTGGAATTGCTGAGGTTTTAAGAGATTTACCTATTAATATAGCAGGTTCATTCTACGAACGTTCAGGTTCATCAGCAGGATCACAGGCTCAAGTAAGTCTGAGAGGTCTTGGAGCTGGTAGAACTCTTGTTCTAATCGACGGAAGAAGAATACCTGGATCACCAAAACTAGATGGAGCTTCAGCTAACATTAACTTGTTACCTACAGCTGCAGTAGAAAGAGTTGAGATTCTTGCCGATGGAGCCTCAGCTGTTTATGGTTCTGACGCGATTGGTGGTGTTGTTAACGTTATTACTAAAAAAGGTTTTAATGGAATGACAATATCAGGATCTGTTGGTCAACCTGATCTACCTGGTGGTGAAGAGGAGAAATTCTCAATCGTTGGTGGTGTTACTGGAGATGATTCTTCAATAACATGGTCATACGAGCATTCACAAAGAGATATTATTTATCTTACAGACAGAGATTATACTGCTGGTAGAGCTCCTACTGATGATAACTTCAGTACTGGCTTCAGCGTATCATCATATGCTTGGAACTATATTCTAAATGAAGATGATCCAGCAAACGGTCTTGTTAAAGGTCAATGGTTGCCAGCTGCAGAGTGTCAAGGCGACCCTAGATTCTTACAAGATGGTAAAACATACATTTTAGGTGCTGCACCTACAGGTGGATTAGATAATAACTACCTATGTTCATTTGATTACACTCAAATTATGGCTCAAGACGCTGGTAAGAAGAATGATTACTTTACAGTAAACTATGAGAAGCAATTAGCAAATGGTAATTCTGCTTATGCACAAGTTGTTGCATCAAGACAAGAAACATTTGGTAGATATGCTCCACCAGCTGCTTTCATTAATCCTTACCCAGCAGGACTTGCTCAAGCAAGAATTCCAGCTCAAGCAGATGGAACTCCTGAAAGAGTTGTTACTCTTAACGTACCAGTTCAATTAAGAAAAAGATTTATTGAAATTGGACCAAGGGCTTCAAGAGATACTGACTGGACAGGTAATGTTGTTGTTGGCTTCACTGGTGAAGTTATGAATGACTATACTTGGGATATTTCAATGCAATGGCACATTGCTGATTATCTAACTAATGATTGTTGTTACCTTCAAAAGCCTGAATACACAGAAGCTGCTCAAGCTTTTAAAGATACAGGAACTTTCAGAGGTCAGGATTCTTTATTCCATCCTGATGTTGTAGCTTATTACACATCATCACCTTCAGTTACATCGCATTCTCAGTTCAGAAGCTTAGAATATACAATCGGTGGTCCATTAAAAATGGTTCCAAATACTGATTTTGTAGCTGGTATACAAGATGCTGAATATAACTATGAAAATATTTATGACAAGCAGTCAGAAGTTGGTAACGTTGGTGGTTCATCAGGTAACTCTTCTGCTAACTCAAGAGACTACACAGCTATGTTCGTTGAAACTAAAACATCTTTAATGGATGGAAGAGGTGAACTATCTGTTGCAGTAAGAAACGATGATTACAGCGACTTTGGTACAAATACATCATGGACTGTTAAAGGTTTATATGATGTTATGGACGGCCTTACAGTTAGAGCTTCAGTAGGAACAGGTTTCCGTGCTCCAGGTCTTGGTGATCTAGCAGCTAATACTACATTTAGTGCTGAAAGCCATACTGACTATGTCAAGTGTGCTGCTCAAGGTATTGCTAGACCAGATTGTCCTAGTGAACAGGTTAATACATATATTTCAGCTAATCCTAATTTAGGACCTGAAGAGTCAGAATCAACTAATATTGGTGCTATCTACACAATGGGTAACCATTCAGTAGCGGTAGACTGGTTCTCAACTGAAATTGATAAAATTGTTACATTTGTATCTGTTCAGGATATTATTGATGCATCTATTCTTGGTGCAAGTTATTCTGCTCAGTTAACATCTCAGGGCGCATACTGTGAAAGACTTAACGGTCAAGCAGATGCTAACCTACAACAATGTTTCTACAATCCTATTAACGGTAACCAAACATCTACTTCAGGTATAGACCTTAAATATAATGGTTTATATGAAACTGCAGTTGGTGACTTTGATGTTAACTTTAGTACAGTTATTATGGATGAGTGGGAAACAGAAGCATTCTTTAATGGTCCTGTTGTTAACTATGTAGGTCTTACTTCAGTTCCTGAAATGAGATACTCAGTTGACGTTGGTCATGCTTTAAGAGATATGCCAGAGTTATACCTAAGTATTCAGTATGATTACATTGATGAGTTAGCTAATAACACTGATGCGAATTACAATCCGGAAGGAACTGTTGATTCATACAGTCAAGTTAACTTAAGAGGTGTTTACACTGTTCCTGGTGTTGATGGTCTTGAACTTTCAGTAATGATAAGAAACCTTACTAAAGAAGATCCACCATTAAACACTTCAGGCGACTTCAACAGACAGATTCATTCTAATCTAGGAATGCAAACTATCGTTGGATTCACTTGGGATCTATAAGAACTAATCTTAATTGATTAAAAAAGAGGGCTTAGGCCCTCTTTTTTTTTCTTAAATTTATATCAAATGATATGATGCTGTTATGAGTTTATTTATAAAGTATTTAAGAATTAAGTTAGCTAAAAAAAAGATAGCTTTGGCATCAAAATTTACAGTTCGAGTTATGAATATTTTTATGAAATATAAAGTAAAAAAATAACTCATAACATTCATATAATGAGATAATAATACGCTTGGGGCTATAGCTCAGCTGGGAGAGCGCCTCGCTGGCAGCGAGGAGGTCAACGGTTCGATCCCGTTTAGCTCCACCAATTATTGCGTATATTTTTTACATTATATTTGTTCATTTTTGATATAGTAGTCTTATGAAAATAGGTGTTCCAAAAGAGATTAAAAATAATGAGTTTAGGGTGTCATTAACACCTGCTTCTGTAAAAATTCTTGTCGATCACTCTCATGATGTATATGTTCAATCTATGGCAGGAGATGCAATTGGTTTTACTGATAATGATTATCTAAATTCTGGAGCTGTAATACTAAATTCTGCAAAGGAAGTATTTGAATCAACAACTTTAATTGTAAAAGTCAAAGAACCAATGCCAGAAGAGTTTCAATATATAAATGAAACACACACTCTATTTACTTACCTTCATTTGGCTGGTGAACCGGAGCAAGCTGCAGGATTAGTTGCTACTGGAGCTACAGGCATTGCCTATGAAACTGTTACAGCAGAGGATGGAACTATGCCTCTATTAGCTCCTATGAGCGCTATAGCAGGGCAATTAAGTGTCATTGTAGGCTCATATCACCTTCTTAGGCCAAATAAAGGCATGGGGACTCTAATTGGAGCATTTAATGATATTGAGCCTAGAGTAGTTACAGTAATTGGAGCTGGGGTTGCAGGCACCGAAGCTATTGAGAAGGCTATTGCAAATAAAGCCTATTTAAAAATTATAGACTTATCAGAGAAAAGATTAAATGAACTTAAAGATATTTATGGCACAGATAATATTGACTATATCCTTTCAACAGAATCTTCAATTGAAGAAGCAATAAAAGACTCTGATTTAGTAATCGGTGCTGTTTATGTCATTGGCAAACAAGCTCCTAAGGTAGTTAAAAATAATATGCTTGAAAATATGAAATCA
>Ga0206677_10002392_pt1 | contig 16550 bp, 16 predicted proteins | sample M130m12015metaG_FD_155475 | JGI IMG/M metagenome (GOLD analysis project Ga0206677, IMG submission 155475) | Ammonia-oxidizing marine archaeal communities from Monterey Bay, California, United States - M1 30m 12015 | ecosystem: Environmental > Aquatic > Marine > Intertidal zone | place: USA...
GCTGATGGAAACAATTGTAAAATATCTACTTGATTACGTATAATTGGAGGTAAATAGCTTAGTTTTTGGCTGATTATTATAAGATTAACCTGATAATGTCTTGATTTGATAGATAAATTATTTAAAAAATTACTCTTTTTTTGTCCAATTACACTATCTTTTGAACCAATTACATCATCTAATACCCAAAAATACATATAATCTTTTAAATTACCAAAAACGTCTTTAGGTGGTTCAAAATTAAACTCACCTAATGTTAATATTTCATCAAAGGTTAATCTATCTTCTTTTACCTTTAAAAATCTTTTATAAGCTTCTACGTATTTCTCCTTCTTCTTTATCATTTCTTTTTCTGCTTTTATTTCATCGAAAATATCCATCAATACACCTTCATTCACTTCTTCATAAACATCATCTTCATCTAAACTTTTCATTGTATAAATAATACTATTCGTGCTAAAATTAGAAGTTGGACTACACCATATTGTTTTAATCGGCATATCTTCATTTAAATTGTTTTTGATACCATACTGTTCGTATAGTTTAATAAAATTAACGACAGAATAAGTTTTACCACTGTTTTTTTGAGCTATTGATGTGTAGATAAAATAGAAAGGGGACAGATTGGCATTATTTGGTGTCGGTAGTGCTTTCTTTTTATGTTTAATAACTGTATTAATTTCTTTTAAATGTTCTACTTCTATAGACATTATTTTATATTATTATGATATTAAAAATAAGTTGGCATTAATAACGATGCTAATGAGTTTTGTCGTTCTTCTTGTAATTTATATCTTAATTCATTTTTGCTTATTTGCGTTATATCATCGTCTTGTTGTTTCTTTTTAGAAGATTTCTTTTTTTTTATAATTACTTCCTCTTCACTAGAACTAGAATCACTATCACTTACATATTTGATTACCTTTTTTTTAATTTTCTTTTTAGGTTTTATTGTTTCTTTTGTTTCTTCATCTTCTGTAAATTCTTTCAAAGCGTCTTCATATTGTTTCTTTTGGTTATTTATTTTATCCATTTGTTTTTGGTCTCTAACTCTTTTTACTTCATCTTTTCCTTCTTTAATTGCTAATGCTCTTTTCTCCAAATCAACTCCTCTTGTTAATGCTTTTTTCTTTTCTACTGCAATTGCTCTACCTTTTGCTAATGTTTCTTTTTGTTTATCTGTTAGCGGTCTGGTAGGTTTTCCAGTTCTCTTGCTTATTTTTACAGGTGGTTCAATTTCTTCTGGTTCTTCCGGTTCTTCTAGTTCATTTTCAATTATTTCTGGTTCTTCAATGATTGTTTTTTTAGGCATTCTTTAGTTAATAACAAGAAAAAATAACTTAAGATTTACTCATTTCAAGGTAATATTAAAGAATTATCAATAAATTCAGTATGCAATATTTCGTTTTCTACATCGTCCAATGAACCAAGTAGTTTAAATACTACTGGAAACTCTTCACAACCATATAAAGAAGCCATATCTAATATTGCACTTGAAGCATATACTCTATCTATATTAATATATGGGTAATTGTAATTATCCAATAGTTCAATTAGTCTATTACAATTGATATTATTTTCACTTGTTATGATGAGATACATTATTTATAATATTACAATATTTTTAAATGATATTGCTTTATTTTGTATTTTTGGTTTTTTTAATTGTTTGGAGGTCATTTTTATTTTATAATGAATTATTAAATGCCTACTCCGACTGATGATATTTTATATCAAAAAGCTAAAACTAAATTTAATGAGATGAAACATTCAGCTTATAAAAGCGGTTTAGTAGTTAAAGAGTATAAACGATTATTTGCGATCAAGTATGGTTCTACTAAACAACCATATAAAGGAGATAAAGCAAAAGGTAATTTAACTAGGTGGTATAAACAAGATTGGAAGAATCAAAGAGGAGAGGTTGGGTATCAAAAAAAAGGGGATATCTATAGACCAACTAAAAAATATGGGAAAACACCAACTACATTTAGCGAACTAACAAAAAAACAGATAGAAAATGCAAAGAAAGAAAAAGCTTTGACTGGAAGAGTAGTGAAATTCGATAAATAATATTTACATTTAATAAATGGTATCTGTCAAAATTGAAAAAAGCGATAGAGATGGTAAAAAAATGAAAGCTATTTTTTATGATAACAATGGTAAGAAAATAAAGACAACTCACTTTGGAGCTTCTGGTTATACGGATTTCATCAAATCTGGAGGTGATGAAGATAGGAAAAAACGATATTTAGCAAGACATACAAGAAATAATGAGGATTGGAATGATTATATGAGTGCAGGCGCTTTGGCGAAACATATTTTATGGAATCTACCAACATTATCGGCTTCTATTTCTTCTTATAAAAAGAAATTTAATTTAAAATAATCAAAATAGGTTCTTTATATGATATCTTTTAATAAATTTTGTATTAACAATACTAAAATACGTCATCATATTGCGATGAATTGTATATACTTTTCTTTTTCTTTCGTTTAATGATATATTCCTATTATTGACAATTAGCTTAGCTTTATTATACTGTTTTATAAAATATTCTTGTTTGATTACATTAAACTTATTTAATATAAATTGATCTTCTAATATCTCTTCATCTGTTGGTATATACATTTATTTAACTAAAGTAAATAGTTTTTGGTTTATATTCAATTGTAAGAATACTACCTTTATCTTGCTTTTTATTTAATTTTGCGTGATTTTTACTATTATCATTCATTTTCTGTCTATTATTTGCACTATAATTTCTAGCGTATTCTTGGTAATAATCTTTATACTTATTCCGGTAATTCCTATGATATTCTTGATAGTCAAATCCCATTTTATAATTTTACAATATTTTTAATTTTATCATATTGCTTCTTATATTCTTCTGGATGGTCTTTTTTAAAAAAATAGGGTTTGTTTATATAAAACATTACCCAACACTCTTGACATATTACTAACTTGGATTTATGGCTATTGATCCAAAGACATTTATAATATTTATTATCTATAATATTCTTACAAGATTTACAAAGAATCATTTATTATTAAGGATTTATAAAATTTATTCTTCTCACCTTAAATAATTCTTCTCACCTTAGATATTGAGGTTTTACAATAACAAGCTATTTAGCGTGAGAAGAATGAGAAGAATATGGCGAGGCTTATAAACTTTTCTATATTACTTTTTTGAGTTTTTATTTTAAAAACCAAATAAAATTTATAAAATAGTTTAAGACCCTTTTAATATTCTTCTCACCCTGAATGTTAGATAATGTATATTTGCTTTATCTCAAGTGAGAAGAATGAGAAGAATAATTTTTGGAAAATATCAAATTTTATTAATCTTCTGGTAAAATATCAGGATTCATATATAAACTCTTATAACCTCCAGCTCTCTTACCATCAACATTGACATTCTTAGAATCATAATCTCCTAAACATAGAATATCCATTTTTTGTGATAATAGTTTTGTAGAAATATTAAATCCATTATGTTTTAGAATTGATCTTATAGTAGTAGTATGATGACAATTATCTTTAGTATCCCAAGTATCAACACTTTTAGAACTAAAATTAGCAGTTAAGAACTCTTCTATAGAAACACCAACATTCCCTTTAGATAATTTAGTATCATTTAAAACAAGAGTAGGTGTTTTCATTCTTTCTGTTTTAGGTGGAATATAGGCAGGATTTACAGAACCATCAGGTAATTGAGGATTACCAACCGCTTTTGTTTTAAAATGATCAAATATGATAAACATAAAGGCATTAATATAATCAATATTACGTATGTCATCCTCAATGGATATATCTTTTAACTTGAAACAAGGAAAATCAGGATTCATCAATTCTTTTTCAACAAACTTAGATTTAAATAATATTGCTTCTAAAGTATCTAACGCGTTTGCTGGATCTGCTTCAGGTGTAGAATTACTACATAATATCATAGTAAATTGAGGTCTTATTTTAAAATGTTTTTTACCATAATCAGCCCTACAATCAATTTCATCTTTACCACCAGACACAAGACGTTTTGTTAAATCACCTCTCAATACAATTTTATCATCTTTCTTAGAAGATTCATTATCAGATTCTTTAATTTCATTAGATATTAACAATCTATTAAACCAATGTTGAATAACCCAAGACATCGCTCTAGCAACATCAGGATTACCAAACTTATTAGAAATTAATTGGTCAGCATTGAAAGTTTTACAAAATGCTTCAAATGTATTACATAAGAACATTGTAAGAACTGATTTCCCACAATTTCGCATACCAACCCAATTAAACCATTTCTTATCCTCAACATAACCAGCCATAGATCTGGAAATACTATGTAAAACATATTCAAGTTGTTCAGGATTATCAAAAATAGGTTTTAATATTGTATCCTTAACGTATTTTATATGTTCTTCATTTCTTGTAGGAAAATCACGATTAATACGTTGAACAAAATGAATATTAGGTTTTTCAGCATAAGTATAGGTCTTTTTTTCTTTAAAACTGTAAATACAATCTTGAAAAGGTAAATATGTTTTTGTAGAATCTAAGATTTCATCATAAAATTTATCACGAGATTCAAAACCCATACTGATAATTTGCTTCATACATTTTTCTTGATTTGTATTACATTTGGAATAAGACTTATATGAACCATCCATAAGTGTAATTGAAATATTAGCTTTAATAATATCAGTTCTTAAAACTCTTTCAAAATTATGTGAATCCATAAGCTTAGAAAACCATAAATTGTCTTCTTTTACAAATAATTCACCTTGACAATGAATATATTTACCTTTATTTTGTTTTATAACAATCATACCGGCATCATAATCATTACCAGAATCTATAATATTGAAATCATTGTTGATATTATTTTCTTCTAAAAATGTTTTATGTTTATTATACCAAATACGGTCATCTTCAGTAGGATTGGTATTCTCATAATCTAAAGGAATAATCAGGTCAAGTTCATCTTTAATATATTCTTCAATTTGACTTAAAAACTCTTGATTACATACTTGTTTTACATCATCAAATACAATTCCATCGTGTATGAAAACTCTTGTAATACATCCATTTTCCTCACAAAAGTTTTTAATAACAACTGATATTTTAGATTCAATTTCTTGTAAAAAGATAGCTAAAGCTGATATTTCTTTTTTATATTTAGTTTTCTTTTTCTTATTTAAGATTGTTTCAATATCACAAAATGATTTAAAAACATCAAGATTTTTGATTTTAGATTTAATCCATTCAAACGACTTGATAAAATCTTTCATAAACTCAGTTTCACAATTAGATTTGGATATAAGATTATTATCAACAATCCAAGTATTCAAAGAACCACCATATAATATAATTATAAAGAATTGTTTAGCAATTTGACGGGTAGTGGTATAACTAATGATGATATCTTCTAATATCTTATCTCTATTGATGCAATAATTATTTAAAACTTTTATATCATCATCGCCAATGTCTAAAAATCTTGCAATATTTTTGACAATTTCAATATGTGCATTAACCATATCAATACTAACACATTGACCATTTAATAATAATCTTCTTACGACTTTATAGGTTGTTTGAAGACAAGAAGTATCATCTTTTTTCTTATTATTGATGTAATATCTACCTTTCTTTGCTTTATTAGTTTTTTTAGCATAATTAACAATATGTCCATCTTTACCATAATGTTTCCGCAACTTCTTTAAAGCTGTAATACTATCACAATCAAAACAATCATCTATTTTAGTATAACTAGGAGTAGTTGGATCTAATTTCGATAACACTTGTAAGACTTCAAGATTAAAGACTTTCTCATTGACTGTAAAATAATCAGGTTCAGGATATGTTAGTATTTTATCAATAGAAGGAACATTAACTGAAATAGAAGAATCAGTCATATTATAATTCTTAGCCATATTTAATTATACCACAGATTTTTAATTAGTATTGTTAATTATTTAACCTTTAAATCATTTTTATACCATCCATAAAAATATATAATGAATTATACATTTTAAAAAAATAATAAAAATTATAATAATATGAATTGGAAACATTATGCTTCTGTAGTATTATTTTTATTGGCTTCATAAAAATCCCTTAATTTATTTAATTCTTCATTTTTTTTAGCAACACTTTTTTTAACCGAATTGCATAATTTAACTCTAAAATCAGCATCAATAGCTCTACGTTCCTTGATATATTTGTTTGTTCTGTCAGCTCGTCTTTTTTTAATCTCTTCAGGCGTATAAATCGCAGTTCTTGGCATATTTACCTATTCAATATATTTAATTAATTATTGTTTATATCATTTTTATATATTTAAAATTCTTTCTTTTAAAATTTCTGGTATCTTGTCTTCATAACCTTTCCAATACCAATATTTAAGATCAGCATCCCATTTTGTTTTAAAATATTCTTTAAAATGATCTTTTTCGTTATAATGGATACGTAAATATATTTTTTTTTCAACTCTACATCTCATACAAACTAAATTATATGATTTTTTATAATTTTTAAATTTACCATTAATTTTTAAAGGTATATTACAAAGACGACATCTACCATTTCTGGTTGCACAATTCATATTTTTTACAAAATCATCGTGTCCAGCTTTTTCAATACACGAAGAACCAACTAAAAAACAATTTTTAGTTTTTTTATGGTATAATTTGAATAAACTACTGCATTTATTACAACCACAAATACAATAATTACCATCAATACCGTTTTCTTGTTCATCAATAAAACTTGTTCCTTTAAAAAGAATATTCTCACCAGTTATAATTTTTGTAATATTTCCTAATTCAAATTTATTTTTAGTTTCAATATTAGTTTTACCTATACGCATCCAAGCGTTATGATTTTCAGAAAATACAATGTTATAATTATCAAATAAAAAGTTTTTAAATCTCATATCTTCATTTCTAACTTCATCTGTGCATAACTCTCTCCATAAATAAGGTTCATTCATCTTTAATTATACACAATTTTTTAATATATAATGATTCATTCTTAATGTTTATATCATTTTTAATACCAATTAATAATTTTCTAAAAAAAATAATAAAAATTATTATAAAATCAATTAGAAACATTATGATTACGCAGATGTTTCTTTTACATTTTTTAGCATTTCATCCATTTTCTTTTGCAATTCTGCAAATTTAGTTCTCTCTTCTTCTAATAACATTTTACGTTTTTGATAAGATTTTTGGGTATGTTCTTTACGTTTTTCTCTAAATTCCGGGTCAGTTGCATAACGTTTCTTTTGGTAATTACGTTTAACTTCATTTACTCTAAGTCTAAGTTCTTCAGCAGTATATTCTTGAGTTCTCCCCATTTATTATATAGTTATATAATAATTATATGTTTAAATCATTTTTATATATTGCTTGATAGATTAGCTAAATATATTTCATCTTGATAATATTGATCTATTTCATCAGTATCATAAGGGTCATAATAATGAAAAAAACCATTTGGTTCATCATCAATAGGAGATTGGTTAAAATGTCTATTCCATTCGTCTTCTATTAACCTATCACCTTGCAATGTAAAATATTCTGCTTCTGCTTCTTCATAATCATCTTCAAGATTTTCTAATTTTTCTATTTGTTTTTCAATTTCATCACATCTAATATCAAGAATCTTAATAATCATATCATCTTGTAAAATATCAAAATAATTCATCTCTATTATTTTAAATTATATAATAATTCATTCTTTATATCATTTTTATATATTTTTATTTAGCTTTCAATCTATCGGGTTTTTTTCTCTCTCTTGATGATGGTGGTTTATAAGTTAAATCTAAATTAACCAACTTAGGAATAGTAGGAGTTGTAGGTATTTTATTTCCTTTTTTTAATTGAACACTTCGTGGATTTTTAGTTTGTTTTTTAATATAAACTTCATCCTCATTGTCATCTTTATTTAAATCTTCATTGTCTTTAAGTATTTTTGCATATTGTGTATTAGTAGTGTTATCGTGGCTCATTTCCTTCGCAAATTGTTTCTTAACTTCATTACTACGTTTTCCAAATTGGTTATAAGTTGCACCTGCTTGCCTTATCATCATAACACCTATACCCTTGATATTGAATATTTTAAAATTAATATCTTGTAGTTTTGTTCCCAATCTTGCTTCAGAATTATCCGCAAATAAATTATCACCAATTTGTAAATTCTTTTCTTTTATGAGTTTTTGTAGATATGGTTTTACATTAGCATTTACCATAAATATTTGAGTTCCTAAAAGTTTTTCTTTTACAAGACCACCTTTCTCATTCGTTTTAAAATCACCAAATACAAATTGGTAAGGTTTATTATCTTTTAGAATAAGATAATTTGAAGAAGAATTTTCTAAAATAGATGTATCAGTTTCATTTGATATTTTCATTGTAGCATATTCTAATCTTCTCGGTGGCATAAGATAATATAATGAAGCGATAGCTTGTTCTTCTATATCAAGACCAGAATCATTTATTAATTCTTTTTGATCTTTAATTTTATCTTTATCTAAAGACCACGTAGATAATGCTCTAGCCTTCATTACATCTTTTTCTTGAACTTCATTCTTATCTCGTGATTCTACATATTTAATATGAACACCAGATGTAATAGATGCTAGCATTTGAAAAACATCTTCGTATTCTTCATTTTCAATTCTAGACATAATATTTTGAACAGGACGTAATTTTGTTTTAATAGTATTAGCTTTTAATCCATCAGCAAATAATTTATCAACAGTTTTTTGAATATTAGCTTTTCTAAATAAAGAAAGATTAGATTCACTGAATAATGTTTCTATTTCAGCATTGCTTAAATCTTCAGCATTGTAGATTTTAGTAATCAGTTGTATTTCAACATCATTAAGTTTTCTTTGAATAACTCGTTTAAGGATAATATTGATTTCTGGTAAATCTTTTTTTAATTGTTCATCTGAAAAACCTCTTATACCTTTATATTCTGCAGTTCCTTTAACAGCTCCAGATTCTAATACTTTTTTTTTCCAAGTAGGTAGTTTTTTTTTAATTATATTTGCTTGTGGTGCTTTTTGGATTATTTTAGGTTCAGGATTTTTGATATTATCAGCTTTCTTATCTAATTCTGCAAGTTGTTTATCAATAACTCCAGTTTTATCTTTTTTAGTAGTTTTAGCATTTTCTAATAATTGTTTTTCTATTTTGATTCGTGATGTTAATTTTTGGTCTCGTTGGTTCTTTAAAAATAAGTTTTTATCAGCAGATCTTAATTTTTCTCTATAATTATGTTGAGTAATCTTTTGTTTTATTTTACGTCTAATTTCCCTTTGTTCTAAAGAAAGATCTGAAATATCAGCATCTAATATAATTTGTTCAGCATCGCTTAATTTCACCATATTTTCTTATATAATCAGAAAATAATTCTGTTATATAACACTTATTTATATTATATAATAATTCATTCTTTATATATCATTTTTTATATATTTTTTTTATGGATGAACAGATTCATCTTGAATGATTGTAGTCATTAATCTATTGCGTTGCTGTTTAAATCCAGCCAATACCGAACCGCCGTTTAATTGAGTAGGTAATTTTTTACCATCACATAATAAAACAACTTCACGTTTTATTCTTGTAGGTATTTCTTCAAATGGGACTTGTTGAATTAGTGAATCGTATTTATCTACGAAAACATTTACGCTTTCACGTGATAATGTTTCCATTTCAGATCCTTCAATTTCGTGAGTTAATAATAAAAAATTATTGCTAAGTGATTTAAATAATTCTTTTTTCTCAGCAGATTTTAAAGAAGTTGTAATGCTCATAAACAGCACACTGATACCGTTTATTATAATATTTGGAATCTTTAAAGGTATTTTTTGATCTGAAAGACTATTTAATATGCACAAAACACTATTGATTAAAATTATTGGAATTGATAAAATAAAAGATAAGAATGACCAGTGATATGATGCTTTAATTGTAATTAAAGACATCACTTCGCATTTGTCAATTAATCCAAGTAATCTTTGATCCATTTTAATAATATGATATATTAAATAAAATGAGCAGTTTAGGGAGACCATCTACAAGAATTGATCTTAATTCAGGCACGATATCCGCTATTGAAGAAATTAAAAAACGTGTAGATGTTTTAGATACTGAAGTTGGTGATGAAAAACAATATTCACCATCAACACCAGCTACAGGGCTTTTTTTAAGAATAGATGATATTGAAAATAATTTAGGATTACCATCTCAACCAGAAATTGAAGCAGGTGGGAATATTATTCAATTTCAAGCAGATGCTACTGGTCTTAATTTAGATGTAGAAACATTAAGGACAGATACCGATAAATTACAACAACAAGTAGGAGATGATAGTATAGATCCAAAAACTGGTATATTCCTTAGGTTATTTGATATAGAAAAAGCAGATACTATAATTCCGCATTATGATTATGAAGCATTATATTATATATTATTGCAATCACAATATGAAATAACGGATGATTCATTTGCTAATATCAAAATTGATAATTCACAAAATAGAAATTTAAATGATATATTAGTTGATATTTTAACTGATGTTGAAATATTAAAACAACATAAAGATCTTACAAGAGGTATGATAAATCAAAGTGGATTTGGTGCAGGAACTACAACCATTAAAGCCCCCGCATTAACTAATATCGCATTCAACACCCGAGATTTAACAAGTATAGGTATAGATTCAACTACTATCCCCACATTTGATGGTAGCACATTTTCACAAGAATTTATAAACCAAAAAGCGATAGAGATAGCAGATTTTATATTTGATGTAATACCGTTTGATATTGCAAATCTTGTTGGTATGGATAAAGAAGCATTTATTTTAGAAATATTAAAAGCTCAAGATCCTATTGAATTCTTACAAGGAGCATTGTTATCAAGAGTGTTAATAGGAGTGCAAGGTGATTTATTTGTAAGAGATGGTTCAATTGCCAAAGGTCCTTTGGAATTAACAGCAAATTGGTTAAATGTAAATGAAATAGCAAAACAAGCAAAAGATTTGCACGACAAGAATATTCAAATATATAATGTAAAATTAAATGAACCAATAAAAAAAGAATCAGATGGAGATATATATTTAGATTACGATATTACACATTTTAAAAAACACGCAACAACTTATAAATTAGAATTAAAGTATCCTATATTAGCAGTTGAGGATTATTTTCTAATTGATGGTAGTAAATCTTTAAATCTCAGGTATTGGGGAAATCATTTGAAAATTCATATTAATAGTGGAACTCATAATTTAGCTTTAAAATTAAAACCAAATGCCGGATTAACAGATGATAACACAGGTATATTTGTAAATCTTAAAAGTTTAAAAGGTTTGAATGTAGATTCTAATGGATTATTTATCGATTATTACGATGAACATTTTAGATCAGGTGCAATGGAATCGGGAGAAGAAGTCATAGCTGAAGCAAGTAATAAATTAAGATTGAAAATTGATGATGATGGTGGTATTACCACAGGAACAAATGGCTTAAAATTAGATATAGATACGGATCAGTTTTTAATACCTACCACGGGAAATAAAAATGGCAAATTACAATTAAAATTACACGATGGAAGCTCAATATATTCAGCACCAACTGGATTATTTATAAGAACTGATAATCAAACAATTGAAAAAGTATTAACATCATCAGGTGCTACAACAAAACATTTAGCAGTTAAATTAAAAGCTAATGGTGGAATAAATAAAGATGGATCTGGTATTTTTTTAGACAAAGTCGCAAATCATTTTCTAATTGATGCAACAGGGACATTTCAAAATCAATTACAATTAAAAATAAAAACAAATGGTGGTTTAACTGATGATTCAGGAGGTATATTTGTAAAATTAAAATCAGGTGGTGGATTAACTTATGATACATCCGCAACATCAGGATTAAAAATAACTAATAATTATTTTGATAATGAATATCAACCGAAAATAACATCAGTAGTTAATACGACTTCAACCGCACTAGTAAATTCTACAATATCTTTTAATACTGCAAAAACCCAATTAACATTTACAGAAGGAAGTAAAGCAAAACAATACCGAGATGAAGCTCAAACTTTTAAAACACAATGTCAAACCGCAAAAACCGCAACTGACGCGAATAAAACTTCTTGCACTGCATCGCAGACATCTTGTACTACATCCGCAACTACCGCAACTTCACAAGCTACTGCATCTGGTGCATCAGCTACAGCATCTGAAGTATCAGCCGTTGCATCTGCAGGAAGTGCTACAGCATCTGAAGCATCAGCTGTTGCTTCTGGTGCATCTGCGTCTGCATCTGCTGGAAGTGCAACTGCCGCCGGTGTAAGTGCCGCGGCTTGTGTAGCAATACAGATAGCTTTGGCATTGGCAGGCGATAATGATACAACATATTCAGCCGGAACAGGAATGTCATTAGATGGAACAACATTTAATTGTGATATTGTAAATACTGATACAACTTATACATCTGGAACAGGAATAACAATATCATCGGAAAATGTTATTAATTGTGATGTTGTAAATACTGATACTGATACGACTTACACATCTGGAACAGGAATATCAATATCATCGGAAAATGTTATAAATTGTGATGTTGTAAATACAGATACGACATATACAGGAGGAACTGGAATAACAATAAACGGAACAACTATTAATTGTGATATTGTAAATACTGATACAGATACGACATATACAGGAGGAACTGGAATAACAATAAACGGAACTACTATAAATTGTGATATTGTAAATACTGATACTGATACAACTTATACAGGAGGAACAGGTATAACAATAAACGGAACAACTATTAATTGTGATATTGTAAATACTGATACTGATACAACTTATACGGGTGGAACTGGAATAACAATAAACGGAACTACAATTAATTGTGATATTGTAAATACTGATACTGATACAACATACACAGGTGGAACTGGAATAACAATAAACGGAACTACAATTAATTGTGATATAAATCAAGGAATAGAAAATGTAAATGCAAATATTACAATTGAAGGTGATGCTACAAATGGATCAGGAAGTATAACTTTAAATTGTGAAAATAATTCACACGGTGTTAAAATTCAAGGACCACCGCATTCTGCAGGTGCTACATATACATTAACATTACCTAATAGTGATGGTAATGCTAATCAGGTATTAAAGACTGATGGATCTGGTAATTTATCGTGGATTGATCAGAATAGTTCAGGAACAACAATATCATCACTTGTAGATATTACAGATGTTCCATCATATCCAACTGCTGATAAAGTATTAGCTTATGATATAGCTACTACATCATTACAATGGAAAGATCAATCATCTGGGGGTTCAACAGATTTAAGTAGTATTACAGTGCTTCAATCTGGAATATTGAAATTAGATTACGAGAAATTAAAATCTCCACCCTTATTATCAAGTCCAGAAGTATCCGTTAATGACCCGATTATAAGTCCTACACTTTTAAATTTATCATACATTGAATCTTTAACCGGTATGAACGATTGGGTTAAAATAAAACATAGTCCATCAACAATAGGAAAAATATCAGGTAATACTTTTTCAGGTGCTACTATAGACGGAACATTTACAATAGGCGATGCAACCGTTGATACTGCAGAATGGGCTATAGATTTTGATGCTACAAATGTTAAATATTTTTGTTTTCTTTCAAAAGATAGTGCGGTTAATAGTGATTTCAAAGATAGATGGGTAGTAATTGAAAAAAGCGAAATAATTAGAGAAGGTCAGTATAATAGTGCAGGAGGTTATGGTTATAATAGTTCATACCCTCATTATTATAAGACTACATATAAACCTAATGGTTTTGTTGCTAAATCTTCAACTTATTATACAGGTGGAAGAAGAGATCAAATTATTTATAATAGGTCTGGTTCATCCTATCCAGACCCAGTTATAGCTACTTATTATGTTAAAAATGATGGAACTACTATTGACCCACATACAAATGCAAGCGATATTGCAACAGATTTTAATTCAGTTGGTCAATATTATTTATACGCAGAAAATAGAACAACTCAATTATCAGGAATTGAACAATCAGTATATGTTAAATATACAAGTGATTTACCTTTACGAATAAGTAATCAACCACAAGCAATAGCAGGAACAACAGATTATAAAACATTGACATTTACCCATCAATTACAATGTTATCCACCATCAACTCATTTAAAAGATTGTAAAACAGATATTAATACTTTAATATATACACATAATGTTTCAGGTGCTGATTATGGTAATGGTGATTATATAATGCAAACTTCTTCAAAAGATCCTACAGTTAGTAATATGGTTGATAAACTATTTTCTGACAAATCAGATCCAGCACATAATGAAAGACCAAATCGAGTATCTTGGCAAAACTCTAATTATCACAACCCGAATGATAATGAAACTGATTCATATTCATTAGGTGGTTATAATGGTGATTGGGTTAAGGTTCAATTTCCACAAGCTAAAATATTACAAAAAATGCGAATATATATAAGAACTGATTTATATGATAGAGCGCCAGGAGTTTTTAAAATATTTGGAAGTAATAATGGTAGTTCTTGGACTGAAGTTTATTATCAATCAACACAATTAACACAATCAAATTATAATGCTTTAGCTGGTTCTGGGATAAATTATCCTTTCAGTTCTTATCACGAAGCATACATAAGTTATTATGAGTTTAATATTACTAACGATACAAATTATTTACATTATGCTATGGTTGTTAATAAAATAGTAGGAAATGATACACGGTTAGATATAATATATTTGGAATTCTTAATGGTGGTAGAATATGAATTAACTTTTGATCAAAATGTTGAATGTGATATATTAATTGTTGGTGGTGGTGGTTCTGGTGGTGGTTCATTAGGTGGTGGTGGTGGTGGTGGTGGTGTATTATTTGCTACAAATATTACATTAAATGGAACATATAATATTAAAGTTGGTAAAGGTGGTAATAGAGTTCAATCAGATCAAGGCACGGGATCAAGATTAGGATTGACAGGAATAAACTCAGAGTTTGAAGGAACAATAGTATATGGTGGAGGTGGTGGTGGAGATTATCAATATCATAACGGTTTATCTGGTGGTAGTGGTGGAGGTGGTGGATTACCCGATGCAAATGGTGGAACAAAAACATTACCTACTTACGGTTCAATTATAACTTCTTCTAATTCAACATATTATGGAAATGATGGAGGAAGTATATCAGGATCAAATCCTACTTCTGGAAATGGTGGAAGTGCTAATTATACAAGTGATATTTCAGGTATAAATTATACATACGCTACTGGTGGCACAGGACGAACAAATGGTGCTGATAATAACATAACAAATGATGATGGTATAAATTATGGTGATGGTGGTGGTGGTGGTGGGTGGTTTAATACAACATATTCAGGTTCAGGCGGTTCAGGTATAGTAATAATAAGATATAGATCTTTTACTGCTGGATCTTCATATCAACCAACAGGATTTTTAAAATATAGTGGTAATGATGGATGGACAATAGATGAATCTAATGATATTATAAGTCATATAAATTATTACCCAAGATTTTTTAACTGTTTAACTGATCAAAGTTATAACAATATTGGTGAAAAAGCTATAATATTATATGAATATAAAATATCAAGATATACAGGATTTGGAGCTACTTACATTGAAGAATCAATTAAACAATTGAAAGAAAGGCAAGTGATAACAGTTCAAAAGAATGATAAAATATCATTCAGGATATCGCATAGTTCTTTAGATGAAAGCTATAAATGTCATATTCCAATGTCTGGAACTATTTTGAATTCAGATGATTCATCTACTGTCCAATATAACGAAAGAGGAACACATCAGTTTAAGTATATCCACAACAATACTACAACGTCTGTATATACCTATGGAACAAATCAACCATATATAGGTGGTGTTAGTGGTTGGACTGAATCAAGTATAATATTAACTTCTGCGGAAAATGAGGAACAATTAAGAACTATTCTTCATTTTGAAAGAATATATGTAGATTATTCTGGTAATGCTAATTCCACTTATAATATTTATGATGATACCTATATTTGGTTAAGAGTTTTAGATAGTGCAGGTGGTGGTGGAGGAGGAACAATATAGCATCTCATTAATACCAGGAGTTGAAGCGGATTCGCTTAGAATTGGTTGGCGGTAAAAGAAAAAGCTTTTTTTATTTTTTTATTTTTTTGGAATTTTTGAGCCTTAAAATTCCAGGACATAACAGAAATAACGGAATACGTCATACCCGTTATAGGTATAACCGGTATCAGGATACGCCCGACCCGTTATAGACATAACCGTTATCAGGATACGCCCGACACGTATAACGGACATAACCACTGACACTGACTACACCCAACATAACAGACATAACCGACATAACGTATGACACTGACTACATCGAACATAACAGACATCACAGACATAACAGACAATATATATA
>Ga0206677_10002401_pt1 | contig 16484 bp, 14 predicted proteins | sample M130m12015metaG_FD_155475 | JGI IMG/M metagenome (GOLD analysis project Ga0206677, IMG submission 155475) | Ammonia-oxidizing marine archaeal communities from Monterey Bay, California, United States - M1 30m 12015 | ecosystem: Environmental > Aquatic > Marine > Intertidal zone | place: USA...
TAAATCGATTACACCCCACTCCTGCCGTGGGAGGTATCCCTATTGTCAAAGGCTTACGATTTCTCGCAGAAAATGAAAATCTTGACCGCGCCTATTATGCAGGTTTTTTTGGGCCAATTTTAGGAGATGACCAAATCGACTTGTTTGTAAACCTTCGCTGTGGGCAAATTGTTCCAAAGGGTTTACTCCTTTATGTAGGAGCTGGTATTACCTACGACAGTGATCCTGAAAAGGAATGGGAGGAAACACAAAACAAGGCCAAAACGCTCTTGGCGGCACTCTGATTTTTTTGGGGAAACAATCCCTTTTCGTTTTGTATTTTTGCAAGGCTATGAAGATGAAAACCTTAAGGAATACCTCGATCAAATATCCAGAAATTCCTTTGGCCCAAACTGTTGTGCAGTTTTGTAAACTAAAAGAAATTCACCACATTGTTATCTGTGCAGGATCCCGAAATGCCCCTCTGACCAACGGATTTATTGAAAACCCTTTTTTTAAGACCTACAGTATCGTCGATGAACGCTCGGCAGCTTTTTTTGCTATGGGTATGGCCCAGCAGCTCAAAACACCAACAGCGGTGGTCTGTACTTCAGGCTCCGCTTTACTCAACTTTTATCCTGCGGTAGCAGAAGCCTTTTACAGCAATATTCCTCTTTTGGTGATCTCTGCTGATAGAATGCCACATCGTATTGATATTGGTGATGGACAGACCATACAGCAAAAAGGTGTTTTTGAACCCCATTTGGTTGATTTTGCTTACCTCTCACCCGATGTCATCCATGCTTCGAAGACCCTTATAGAAAATCCAACTCAAAAGTTGATTCCTAAAAATGCTTCTCTTAAAGCAATAGAGAAAAAGCAACAGCAAATTCAAGAAGAGAATGAAAAACAAATCAACTCAGTTTTAAATCACTGCATGCAAAAAAGGGGACCAGTCCATCTGAATGTACCGATGGAAGAACCCCTTTATGGAATGACCACTACTGCGATTGACCTTATCCACAAGGATACCCCTAGGTTTCCTGATCAAAAAATGGATTTTAACCCATTTAAAGCCCAATGGCAAAAGGCGCGTAAAAAACTTGTATTGGTAGGGGTCAATGATCCCCAAGTGATTGATGATAAATGGCTGGCCTTGATTGACTCAGACCCTTCGGTGGTTTTAATGACCGAAACAACTTCTAATTTACGATTGCCCAATACTATTCATTCTATCGATTCTTTGATCGCTCCCTTAGAAAAAGGTAATACTGATTTTTTTACCACCCTTCAGCCAGAAATACTTTTGACTTTTGGTGGTATGGTAGTTTCTAAAAAGATCAAGAAATTTTTGAGAGATTATTCCCCAAAAGAACATTGGCACGTTGACCCTCATAAGGCCTATGATACCTACTATTGTCTAAGCCATCATTTTCAGATACCTGTCAATACTTTCTTTTCTGAAGTATTGGAAGTCAACTCTGTATCTACTAATGATTATAAATCAACGGTTTTGAACCAATACCGTAGACAGTTGAATTTTGGTAATGCCTATTTGTCTAAAATTCCCTTTTCTGACTTGAAGGCCTTTGAAACTCTTTTTTCAATGCTCCCTAAAAACATTCACCTTCAACTGGCCAATAGTTCCACCATTCGTTATGCACAACTTTTCAATATACACGAGAATGCAGAGATTTTTTGTAATCGGGGTACCAGTGGGATTGACGGATGTACAGCTACTGCAGTTGGAGCTGCTCTGATCAATAAAAAGAAGAGCTTATTGGTTACAGGGGACCTAAGTTTTTTTTATGATATCAATGGATTATGGAACAATTATATCCCTCCTAATTTTAGAATTGTATTGATCAATAATGGTGGGGGAGGAATTTTTAGAATCTTACCTGGGGAAAAAGACAGTCCCAAGTACGACACCTATTTCGAAACGATTCACGGGAGAAATGCAAAGCAATTGGCTAAAACTTTTGGTCTAAAGTACAATAGCGTAAAAACCAATATTGGACTTCAATGGGCTTTAAAACATTTTTTCAGACCCTCGAACCAACCCAAAATTTTAGAGGTAAAAACACCAAGGAAAATCAATGACAGTATTCTTTTAAATTACTTTAAAGCCATGCAAAATTCTTAAATTTAAAAAACTAATTCAATCCAATGGAAAAGATAAAATGGGAAAGCCTCGCCGATTACAGCGACATCAAATTTGAGCTGTTTGAAGGGGTGGCAAAAATAACAATTAACCGTCCTGAGGTTTATAATGCCTTTCGCCCAGAGACCAATAACCAGATGCTGGAGGCCATGGAAATATGTCGTGAACGCAATGAGATTGACGTGGTGATCTTTACGGGGGCTGGTGACAAAGCTTTTTGCAGTGGAGGGGATCAAAATGTTAAAGGAGTAGGAGGATATGTAGGAGAAGACGGTGTTCCTAGATTAAATGTTTTGGATTTACACAAAAGGATCAGAGAGTTACCCAAGCCTGTGATTGCGATGGTCAATGGTTATGCTATTGGAGGAGGTCACGTTTTACACGTGGTTTGTGATTTGACCATTGCAAGCGAAAATGCCATTTTTGGACAAACGGGTCCTAAAGTTGGTAGCTTTGACGGAGGCTTTGGATCTTCCTATTTGGCAAGACATGTAGGACAAAAGAAGGCTAGAGAAATTTGGTTTCTTTGCCAACAATATTCGGCAGATGAAGCCGAAAAAATGGGATTGGTAAACAAAGTAGTTCCTTTGGACCAACTGGAAGCGACCACTTTGGAATGGTGTAAGTTGATGCAAAAAAGAAGCCCATTGGCTTTACGTATGATCAAAAGGTGCTTGAATGCTGAATTGGACGGTCAACACGGACTGATGCAATTGGCAGGTGACGCTACCTTGATGTATTATCTTATGGACGAAGCCCAAGAAGGCAAACAGGCTTTTCTTGATAAAAGAGATCCCAATTTCAAACAGTATCCTAAGTTTCCTTAATCTTTTGAGTTCTCAATTTACAGTCTGGTTGGCTGCCGCACGATTAAGAACCCTACCGTTGTCGGTGGCGGGAATTATTACTGGCAATGCCATTGCATTTGAAGGAGATCGGTTTTCACTAGATATTTTTATACTTTCTCTCATAACAGCGATTGCATTTCAAATCATATCCAATTTTGCCAATGATTATGGTGATGGAATAAAAGGAACCGACAATAAGGATAGGTTGGGCCCTGAACGCACTTTACAACAAGGACTACTCACTGCTAAAGCACTCAAAAAAGGAATTTATATTACTTCTATATTGGCCATGCTTTTGGCTATTGCTTTGGTCTATGTTGCTTTGGGTAAGGATCAATTGGTGGTTTCTATATTCTTTTTTTTATTGGCCATTGCTGCAGTTTGGGCGGCCATTAAATATACGGTGGGTCTTCGTGCCTACGGATATTCGGGATTGGGGGATTTATTTGTATTTCTCTTTTTCGGATGGGTGAGTGTAATAGGAGCTTATTACCTTCAGTCAAAAACCATAGACAGTACTGCGCTGTTTTTAGGAACAGCCATTGGCTTAATGAGTGTTGGAGTACTCAACCTCAATAATATGCGAGATATTGATAATGATAAAAATTCTAAAAAACACACCTTGGCTGTATTGATGGGAAGTCAAAAAGCGAAGCGTTATCATTATTTTTTGATAATAGTCAGTGGGGTGTTTTTGTATTTGGGCATAGGATCGTCGTGGGTAATGAAACACCCATTTTCCTTATTGATTTTATTTCCTCTTTTGTTTCATCTGTATCAGGTCAATAAAATTAAAGAACCCAAGGGGTTTGATCCTTTATTAAAGTCATTGGCTTTGTCTACTTTTTCGATCTCATTGGTGCTTTTTGTTATTTTTTCTATTTTCAAATGAAAGCTCATTATAAAAGATATGTTCTGAAGTTTAAGCGCCCTGGAGTGACCTCCCGGGGAGAGTTGACCGAAAAAGAAACTTGGTTTTTATTTTTGACTGAAGGCGAAAAAAAAGGAGTAGGGGAGTGTGGTTTATTCAGAGGCTTAAGTTTTGATGATCGACCAGATTATGAGGATGAACTCAAAGCTTTATGTGATCGTATCAATCGTAATCAGGAGAATGGTGTCAGGTCAATCAAATCGTTCCCTTCGATTCAAATGGGATATGAAATGGCTTTGATGTCACTACAATCCAATAATCCTTATGAACTGTTCCCTTCTGCTTTTAGCAGAGGAGAAGAGTCAATCCGAATCAACGGTTTGGTTTGGATGGGAAAACTTTCGTTTATGAAAGCCCAAATTGAAGAGAAAATCGAACAAGGTTTTGATTGTGTAAAACTGAAAATTGGAGCATTGGATTTCAATGATGAATTGTCATTGCTCAAGGGTGTTCGGAAAACTTTTAGTCAAAATCAAATCACACTCAGGGTTGATGCTAATGGTGCTTTTAGTCCATTGGATGCTATGGAGAAGTTAAAAGCATTGGCGGATTTAGACGTCCATTCAATTGAACAGCCCATAGCGGCCGGACAACCAAAAGCCATGAGTGATTTGTGTAGAAAAACACCTATTCCCATTGCTTTGGATGAAGAATTGATTGGAGTCATTGAAAAAAAGGAGAAAGCTTTACTGTTGGATACTATTGAACCTCAGTATTTGATCCTAAAACCCTCTTTGCTAGGGGGATTTCAATCTTGTCAAGAATGGATTTTGCTGGCAGAGGAGCGTTCCATTGGCTGGTGGGTGACCAGTGCTTTGGAGAGTAATATAGGCTTGAATGCCATCGCACAGTGGACATTTTCTACGGGTATAAAAACTCATCAGGGATTGGGAACAGGGAGTTTATTTACTAATAATTTCACCTCTCCTTTGGAAGTTAGTAATGGCTACCTTACTTTTAATTCCAAACAAAACTGGGACACTTCACTTCTATGAAATTTTTAGAACAAATCAATTCAGGAGATATATCCTTTGTCAGTTACCTCAAAGGATCTCTCATTTTTATTTTTTTCCATTTTATAGGTCAAATTCCCTTATCGATTTACCTAATCTCACAGTCCGACCTTATCAAGGGTCAGATGGATCAGTTTGAATTGTTGACCATCTTGCCTTACAACATAAGTTTATTTTTAATCCTTTTGCCTTTTGTTGCCACTTTACCTTTTGTCTATTTGGTTGTGACCCGTGTTCATAATCAGTCTTTTACCTCATTGATTAGTAGTAGAAAAAAAGTTGATTACGGGAGAATTGTTTTCTCTTTTATTTTGTGGGGTGGAATTTCTACCGTCATGGTATTCACTAATTATATAATGAGTCCAGAAGACTACGAGTGGAATTTTAAACCCCTTCCTTTTTTGATTTTATTCCTGATCAGTATTGTTATGATTCCCATACAGACTTCTGTTGAGGAGCTCATTTTTAGGGGCTATTTGATGCAGGGCTTTGGAGTGCTTTTTAAAAATCGATGGTCACCCTTGTTGTTCACTTCAGTGATTTTTGGAATGCTACATTTATGGAATCCCGAGATTGATAAGTTAGGTATTCACCTGATTTGGTACTATATAGGGACAGGACTTTTTTTGGGAATTATTACACTCATGGATGATGGTATTGAATTGGCTTTGGGTTTTCATGCGGCCAATAATTTGGTTACGGCCCTGCTGGTTACTGCTTCCTGGACAGCTTTTCAAACAGAATCCCTACTTATTGATAATTCAGAACCGAGCTTGGGCAAAGAACTCATTCTTACTTTAGCTTTAATTTATCCACTACTTGCATTCATTTTTGCCAAAAAGTACAAATGGACAAAAGGTATGGCCCATCTAACTAATAAATTTTAATGAACACACCACACTACACTAAGATTCACAATCGTTTTAAACTCAATGGATTTAACTTTTCTGCAGGAGAATTGAAAGAAATTGGTTATGACTTTATCAAAGAGGGGGTTTCATACGAAAAAGCACTGGGTAATTTCATTATGGATTGGATGGACAAAGAGGACTATATTAATGTCAAAACCTCGGGCTCCACGGGTGACCCAAAAACGATTCAAATTTCCAAACAAGCGATGGTGAGTTCAGCCATTAGAACAGGCGATTTCTTTAATGTTCAAATTGGAGATTCCGCCCTACATTGTTTACCCACTGATTTTATTGCTGGAAAAATGATGTTGGTTCGTGCCATGATATTGGGATTATCGCTAGAATTGGTTCAACCCTCAGTTAATCCTATGAAAGATGTGTATAAAACCTATGACTTTGTAGCCATGACCCCAATGCAGGCCCATCACAGTCTAGAGAAATTGGATCAAATCAAAACCTTAATCATTGGGGGAGCCCCAATTAACCCCGACTTGAATGAACAATTGGTAGCACTCCACAATAATTGTTATGAGACCTACGGTATGACGGAGACGATTACTCATATTGCGGCTTCTAAACTTTCTGTTCCTAAAAAACCTTTTCATGCATTGAACGGTATTCATCTTAGAGTGGATGAAGCGGGTTGTCTGATGGTCGATGCACCCGACATCACAGATAAGTTGATTCATACCAATGATCTGGTTGAAATGCATACCGAAAATACTTTCACCTATTTAGGTAGGAGAGATAATGTAATCAATAGTGGGGGGGTTAAAATTTCTCCTGAGTTTGTTGAGCGTAAATTAGCCTATCACATAAAATCTCCTTTTTTTCTTTATGGCAGTTCCGACAAGATTTTGGGTCTAAAACTGATAATGGTGGTTGAAGGTAGAGAGGAAAATATCAGTGAGGTAGAAAAGCAAATAGCAGCTTGTGAGACCTTGGAAAAATTTGAATCCCCCAAAACCATTCATTTTGTTACTAAAATATTGAGAAATAACGGTAAATACCTCAGAGGGAAGACCATCAAATATTTCGAAATCGCTTAGACTTGTAAAATTCCCATATTGAATTTTCGATCGGTAGGAGCATGGTTGGCTGCTTGTATCCCCATACTGATCCATTTTCGGGTATCCAGAGGATCAATGATGGCATCAGTCCACAATCTTGCAGCAGCATAATAGGATCGGGTTTGTTTGTCGTATCTGGACTTTATTTGTTCAAGGAGTTTCTTTTCTTTTTTGGGATCGGTTTTGGTTCCTTCTTTTTTGAGTTTTGATTTTTCAATTTGTAGTAAAACCTTGGCCGCTTGCTCACCACCCATTACAGCCATTTTAGACCCTGGCCAGGCAACAATTAGTCGGGGATCGAAAGCTTTACCACACATGGCATAATTTCCAGCCCCATTGGAATTACCTGTGATGATTGTAAACTTGGGGACCACAGAATTGGCCATGGCGTTGACCATTTTTGCACCGTCTTTGATGATCCCACTGTGCTCGGCTTTGCTACCGACCATAAAACCAGTGACGTCTTGTAGGAAAACCAATGGAATTTTTCGTTGGTTACAATTGGCAATAAAACGAGTCGATTTGTCAGCAGCATCGCCATAAATGACCCCTCCGAATTGGGTTTCACCATTTTTATCTTTCACCATTTTCCTTTGATTGGCAACAATGCCAACGGCCCATCCATCGATTCTTGCAAAAGCGGTAATCATGGTTTTGCCATAATCTGCTTTATACTCTTCCATGGAGTTTTGATCGATCAAACGATTGATGATTTCGTAAGTATCATAAGGCAAGGTCTTGTCTGTGGGTAAAAGTCTGTAAATGCCTTCTTGATCTGTCTTTGGGGTAAGGGGTTTAGTCCTGTTAAAACCAGCTTTTGGAGCATCTCCTATTTTCTCCATCAGGGATTTGATACGATTGAGCGCATCCGAATCGTCTTTGGCTTTGTAGTCGGTAATCCCACTGATTTCTGAATGGGTAGTAGCACCTCCCAATTTTTGATTGTCTATTTCTTCCCCTATAGCGGCTTTGACCAAGTAGCTTCCTGCCAAAAAAATACTAGCGGTTTTGTCCACAATAATGGCTTCATCAGACATGATGGGTAAATAGGCACCTCCCGCCACACAGCTTCCCATAACGGCAGCTATTTGGACAATTCCTTCACTACTCATTTGTGCATTGTTTCTAAAAATTCGACCAAAATGCTCTTTATCGGGAAAAATTTCATCTTGTCTTGGTAGAAATACTCCAGCACTGTCCACTAAGTAGATAATTGGGATTTTGTTTTCTAAAGCAATCTCTTGTGCACGCAGATTTTTTTTGGCACTAATAGGGAACCAGGCTCCTGCTTTTACGGAGGCATCATTGGCTACAATGACACATAGCTTTTGACCCACATATCCCATCACAACGATTACACCTGCAGATGGACACCCTCCTTCCTCTTCATACATTTCATAGCCCGCCAGAGCGCCTATTTCAATACTCTCTGTATGATCATCCAGTAAATAATTGACTCGCTCACGGGCTGTCATTTTACCCTCCGAACGTATTTTTTCCAGTTTTGACTTGCCTCCACCCAGCTTGATCTGGGCCAGTTTTTGTTCTAGTTCAGAGACCAATATTTTATTTTGGTCTTTATTTTTTTCAAAGGCGAGATCTGTTTTTTGCCCCAATGTTTACAGTGTTGATTTATTACAAATATATACAGTGATGTGGAGCTAAAAACATTTTTTTAGGTTTTGTGAGGATTAAATTCAAAAAATAGATCTTCTTCGGATGAAGAATAGGACTTATGAATGATTACCCGTCATGTTTTCTGGTCTTACCCACTGGTCAAACTCTTCAGCAGAAAGATAGCTTAAAGAAAGTGCTGCTTCTTTAAGGGTGGTACTTTCATTATGGGCTTTATTAGCAATTTCTGCGGCTTTGTAATAACCGATCTTGGTATTCAGTGCAGTGATCAGCATCAGGGAATTGTTGACCAGTTCTTCAATGCGCTCGCGATTGGGTTCAATACCCGATACACAATTGTCTGTAAAACTTACACAGGCATCTCCTATGAGTTGGGCAGATTGCAATATATTGGCTGCCATAACGGGTTTAAATACATTTAGTTCATAGTGTCCCTGAAGTCCACCTACGCCAATGGCAACATCATTTCCCATCACTTGAGCACAAACCATGGTCATGGCTTCGCATTGGGTGGGGTTGACTTTACCGGGCATTATGGAACTCCCAGGTTCATTGGCAGGAATACTTATTTCTCCAATTCCAGAGCGCGGTCCCGATGCCAAAAGACGGATATCATTGGCAATTTTATTGAGGGAAACAGCGATTTGTTTTAGTGCCCCATGAGTTTCAACAATGGCATCGTGGGCTGCTAGTGCTTCGAATTTATTTTTGGCTGTTATAAAAGGAAGTCCTGTGAATTGAGCAATATAGCCCGCTACTTTTTCGGCATAACCTTTTGGGGTATTGATGCCAGTTCCAACAGCGGTTCCGCCCAAGGCCAGTTCTGACAGATGATCCAATGTATTTTTTAGGGCTTTGATTCCGTGGTCTAATTGAGAAACATAGCCAGAAAATTCCTGACCCAAGGTAAGGGGTGTGGCATCCATCAGGTGGGTACGTCCTATTTTGACGACAGATTGAAAAGCGTTAGATTTCTCGGATAATACCTTTCTTAAATACTCCAGTCCCGGCAATGTATTTTCAACAATTTTTTTGTAGGCCGCAATGTGCATACCCGTTGGAAAGGTGTCGTTGGAGGATTGTGACTTATTGACATCATCATTTGGTGCTAAGGTTTTTTTTCCTTCTCCTAAGGAGTTGCCCTCTATTACATGTGCTCGATTCGCAATAACTTCATTGACATTCATATTACTTTGGGTACCCGACCCCGTTTGCCAAATCACTAGGGGAAACTGATCGTCTAGTTTTCCCTCTAAAATTTCATCACAAACCTTTGCGATAAGGTCTCTTTTGTTTTGATCTAAAACCCTAGCATCACAATTGGTATAGGCCGCTGCTTTCTTCAGGTAGGCAAAACCGTAAATAATTTCGATGGGCATCGAGGCCGCTGTACCAATTTTAAAATTGGATCGAGAGCGTTCTGTTTGTGCCCCCCAATAGGCATTTGCTGGTACTTTGACTTCTCCAAGAGTGTCTTTTTCAATCCGATGATCCATTGTAAAATAAGTTTGTTAATACAAAAATACGCCTTTTGGTTGAGGCGGTTAAAATAAATTTGAGGTATACTTTATGGGAAAAAGAAAAAGCTGTAAATTTGAATCAGATTTATAGAATATGTTTGAATTTGATCAATATCTAGGATTTCTTGCTTTTTTATCCATTTTGACCATTGGCTTTTGGCTGATGATTTTTCTTCTGACCTTTGTCATTCCTTATTGGTTGTTTGGGTCTTTTATGCAATTCCTAAAAGACAGACGGGAAAAGGGCAAATCGTAATTTCCTAGAAATCAAATCCACCGCCACCATCACCTCTACTTTGTGATCTTCTTTGAGACTTATTTTTCTGATTTATCCTGTAAGTCAGAGAAAGGTTGAAGGAGGGCAAACTCCTCCTGTACAACACATCATTGTTGAAAGTTGGTGTATAGGTTTCAGATCGAAACATGGCTGAGTTGAATAAATCACTTATCCTAAAGGAGATTGTCCCTTTCTTTTTTAAAATATCTTTGTTTAGCGCAGTGCTGCAAAAAATCATACCTTGGCTTTTGGATTGAGCCGTTTCTCTTGGACCTCTATAAAAAACCTGAATTTGCCAGTCGATGTCTTTGAAAATAGTGAATTTTCCATTGATTCTGGAAAACCAACTCAAATTGGTTCTGCTCAGATCTATGCCTTCGTGCATTCCTATGGTTTCAGAATTGAAGAGATTAAAGTTGATGAATACCCTCGATTTTCGGGAGGGGTTATAGCTGAGTGTAAATTCAAATCCAGTTCGGTTGTTCTGAGCTATATTGATGGGGTTTCTGACAATGATGGGAACTTCTACTGGATCAAAATCGGTACCATTGGTATTATCACTAATGAATACGGTTTCTCCCCTGTCTTCGGCAATAAAAGTAAAAACATCAGTTGATTTCTGGTAATAGAGGGATGAATTAAAGGTCAGTTTATCCCACCTTTTGAGGTAGCCCAAGTCAATTGTGTTGGAATAGCTGGGGTCTAAATCGGCATTTCCTTGAAAGAAGTTTGCAATACTGGCTCTGGAGGGAAAAGGATTTAAATACCTTCCTCGAGGTCTTGATATTCTTCGACTGTATCCTAAAATGACACTTTCTGTATCACTGAATTCGTAGGATAAATTGACTGTTGGAAAAAACTTGGTGTAATTCTTTTGATTATAGTCATTGATGGTTCTTTGATCAACAACAATTTTGGAGTCCTCCATTCTTAGTCCAAAGAGAAAAGAAAAGGCATCTAGCTTTTTACCAAATTGAGTGTATAATGCATTGACATGCTCTTTGTAAACCAGTAGATTGGACAAGTCATTATTAATTGCAAAGTTTTCATTTTTGATTTGAAATACTTGATAATCGGTCTCTTGATTGGAAAAGTTTCCCCTGTAACCAAATTCGAACTGCGTATCCTTGTCTATAGGCAACACATAGTCGGCTTGTAATAGAATTCTTTTTTCATTTTCGAACTGATTGACCTTTTCATCTCTTTCTTTTAGACTATTATCGATAGTTGCTTTTTCATCCTCTTTATTTTCTTCATATTGAAAAACGGCGGTTAGCTTTTGTCCTTCTTCATCGATTTCAGAGTCAAAATTAAGACTGATTTGTCTGGCATCATCTTTGTCGGTTTCTCGCTCTATTAATTCCGACTGATCGATTATGATTCGATTATTGTCAAAACTTTTTAAAATGTTCTTGGTGTAATCATCTCCACTGCGATCACGGATAAAACCACTCAAAATCAGAGAGGTTTTTTCTTTAAAATAGTATTCGACTCCTAAACTCGAAAAGAAGCTGAAATTCTCTCGCTCTGGTTTACGGGTTTCTTCCAAGTAGGTACTGGGATCATCTCCATTGAAGTATTCATTTTCATTGAACACTTTCCCAATAGAAAGGCTTTTATTGTAGGAGTTGGTGGAAAAAATATTGAATTTGTTTTTTCTTAAGTTAATGTTGGCAGAACCTCCATAGTTTGATGGGATAAACTTAGCATAAGTTTGTCCACCGTTGGCGACAAAATTTCCGTTAAAACCCAGAAGCTCTTGTTTTTTGAGTATAATGTTTAATATTCCTGCCGTTCCTTCAGCACCATAGCGTGCAGAAGGGGAGGTGACGACTTCCACTTTTTCAATGGATTCTGCAGGCAACTGTTGTAATCCCTGTGGTCCTGAAATACCAACCAGTCCAGAAGGTTTTCCATTGATCAATATTCTTACATTGTCATTCCCTCTGAGGGCGACATTTCCCTCCAAGTCAACAGTGACCGAGGGCACATTGTCCAAAACATCGGCAACACTCCCTCCTCTAACTGTTAGGTCTTTACCTACATTATAGATACGCTTGTCGAGCCGGATTTCTACTTCTGTTTTTTCAGCCATTACTTCAACACCTTTCAATGCAGTGCTGCTGATTTCTAAACCGATTTTCCCCAAATCCATTGAAGATTTTATGACTAGACCTTTTTTTGTGTATTGCTCAAAGCCTATATATTCTATGATAACGTCATAAACACCGGGAAATATTTCAATACTGAATTTTCCATCAAAACCGGTGATACCCCCTTGTAAACGATCAAGATTATTGGGATTGCGTAAACTTATGGTAGCGTATTCAAGAGGTTGTTGAGTTTCTTGATCTGTGATCTGCCCTGTGAATTTTATTTTGGGGATGTTTCCAGCAGTGCGTTGTCCAGAAAGAGAATAGGAAATACAGATTAGTGTAAGGAAAAGTATATTTTTCATAATGTATTTTACACTTACTAAGATCTGCTGTAATTCAAAAGGTTTAATTGCCTTTTAGAAAATGGACTAAATTTTCTAAAGGTCTCGCTAAAACTCCTGATTCAGGACCTGTTACTATGGGTCGCTCAATCAACTTTGGGTTTTCTACCTGGAGCTGTAAAATTTGATCCTCGTTAAGGTTTTTGGATGAAAAATCTTTTTTCCAAAGCAATTCATTTTTACGAAGAATCTCGGAGGGTTTGAGATTGATTTTAGACAATATTGCAGCGAGTGCTTTTGGGTCAAGTTTTTGATCCAAGTATTTGACAGTCTTAAAGCGGATTCCTTTTTTCTCCAAAAATTGAAGGGCTTCACGCGATTTTTTACATCTTGGATTGTGATAAAGGGTAAATTCCATCTAACAAAAAAACCATCTTATTAAGATGGGTTGTGGTGTATTACGTAATTATTTGATTTTATCGACAACTGCCTTAAAAGCTGTTGGGTTGTTCATGGCTAAATCTGCTAGAACTTTACGGTTTAGCTCAATGTTATTTGACTTTACTTTACCCATAAACTGGCTGTATGACATTCCGTGCTCTCTTGCGCCAGCATTGATTCTGGCGATCCATAAAGATCTGAAATTTCGTTTTTTGGTCCTACGGTCACGGTAGGCGTAAAGCATTGCTTTCTCAACGGCATTTTTAGCTACTGTCCAAACGTTTTTTCTTCTTCCGAAGTAACCTTTGGCTTGTTTGAGAATTTTCTTTCGACGGGCTCTTGAAGCCACTGAGTTTACTGATCTTGGCATTTTAATTTAGTTTTTGATACAGGCGGTTTTTCAACACTTTTGAGCCTCATATCAGGGTGATACAAATATTTAACCTTGGTTTATTTTAATCGTAATTGTTCTTTGATGTTGTTGGCGTCGCTTTCGTGAACGAGTCCAGAATGGGTCAGTTTCAACTTACGCTTTTTAGATTTTTTAGTCAGTATGTGACTTTTAAAGGCGTGTTTTCTTTTTATTTTACCCGTTCCTGTTAGCTTAAAACGCTTTTTGGCACTGGATTTTGTTTTCATTTTAGGCATATCCTAGCATCTTTATTATTTATTATTTCTTTTTTGGTGCAATGAACATTGTCATTCTTTTTCCTTCCAATCTGGGCATTTGTTCCACTTTTCCAATTTCCTCAAGGTCTTGAGCTAATCTTAAAAGTAATATTTGTCCTTGTTCTTTAAAAACAATAGATCTTCCCTTAAAAAACACAAAGGCTTTGAGTTTGGCACCGTCATTCAAAAACTTTTCAGCGTGTTTTTTCTTAAATTCATAATCGTGTTCATCTGTTTGTGGTCCGAATCGTATTTCTTTAATAACCACCTTAGTGGCTTTAGACTTGAGCGCTTTTTCACGTTTTTTTTGTTCGTAGAGAAACTTCTTATAGTCCAAAATTTTACATACCGGCGGTGATGCTTTTGGAGAAATTTCTACTAGATCTAATTCAAGTTCTTCTGCCAGAGCAATTGCTTTTGGAAGTCTGTAAACCCCAATCTCAACGTTGTTTCCAACTAATCTAATCTCAGGGACTGTAATTTTTTCATTGATTTTGTGAGGATTTTCTTTAATGATCCTCGCAGGTTTATTCGATCTTCTCCTTCGTATTGCTATGACTGTCTATTTTAAATTAATTTTCAAATTTAGAGATACTTTTTGATATCTCTAGTTGTATGAGTTCAATGAAGTTTTCCACTGGCATTTCACCCATATCACCTTCTCGGTGTTTTCTGACAGAAACATTTTCCATCTCTGCTTCTTTTTCTCCCAAGATCAACATGTAGGGAACTTTACTTAGTTCAGCTTCTCGGATCTTTTTTCCGATGGTCTCATTTCTGTTGTCTAAGGAGGCGCGAATTTCGTTATTTTCAAGGAAATTTAAAACTTTTTGAGCGTATTTTTCGTGTTTTTCGCTCACACTCAATAAGTTCACTTGTGTAGGAGCAAGCCAAAGTGGAAAATTACCCCCTGTATGTTCTAACAAAATTGCTACAAACCTTTCCAAACTACCGAAGGGTGCCCTGTGAATCATGATGGGTCGATGAAGCTCGTTATCACTGCCTTTGTAGGAGAGATCAAACCTCTCAGGTAGGTTGTAATCAACCTGAATGGTACCCAATTGCCACTTTCTACCCAGGGCATCTTTGACCATAAAATCAAGTTTTGGACCATAGAAGGCGGCTTCCCCCTCTTCAATAACAAAATCTAAATTCTTTTCTTGTGCAGCATCGATGATGGCTTGTTCTGCTTTTTCCCAATTTTCTATTGCTCCGATGTATTTTTCTGGTTTTTGGGTATCTCGAATAGATACTTGAGCTTGAAAATTATCAAAACCCAAAGATCCAAATACATAGAGTACTAAATCTATGACGTTCTTAAACTCTTGATCCAATTGATCTGGGGTACAAAAAATATGGGCATCGTCTTGGGTAAAACCTCTTACCCTAGTGAGTCCGTGGAGTTCACCGCTTTGTTCATAACGATATACTGTACCAAATTCTGCATACCTTCTGGGTAATTCTTTATAACTCCAAGGCCTGGTATTGTAGATTTCACAGTGGTGGGGGCAGTTCATGGGTTTGAGCAAAAAAGTTTCTCCATCGGCGGGAGTTTCAATGGGTTGGAAACTGTCCTCACCATATTTTTCGTAGTGCCCAGAAGTCATGTAGAGTTCTTTACTACCGATATGGGGAGATATGACTTGCTCATAGCCCGCTTTTTTCTGTGCCGCTTTTAAAAAATCTTCCAGTCGGCCTCTCAATGCTGCTCCTTTTGGCAACCATAGCGGTAAACCCTGTCCTACTTTTTGAGAAAAGGTAAATAATTCCAGTTCTTTGCCCAACTTCCTATGGTCACGTTTTTTGGCTTCTTCTAACAACTCCAGATATTCCGTAAGTTCCTTTTGTTTGGGAAAGGAAATACCATACACTCGAGTGAGTTGTTTGTTTTTTTCATCTCCTCTCCAGTAGGCTCCCGCTACATTCAAAAGCTTTACCGCTTTGATAAAGCCTGTATGGGGAATGTGACCCCCTCGGCATAAATCAGTAAAATCGGCATGATCACAAAAAGTGATGGTTCCGTCTTCCAGATTTTCGATGAGTTCTACTTTGTAGGGATTCTCATCTTTCTGATAGAAATCGAGTGCCTCTTGTTTGGTGGCGTCCCGCATTTTGAATTCAAATTTTTGTCGTGCGAATTCCAAAAACTTTTTTTCAAGATCTCTTAGTTCTTTTTCTGTAATGGAATGGTCTCCAAAGTCAACATCATAATAAAAACCTTTATCAATGGCAGGTCCAATAGTGAGTTTTGCGTTGGGATGAAGAGCAAGTATGGCCTGTGCCAAAACATGGGCAGAGGAATGCCAAAAGGCGGTTTTTCCTTGATCGTTATTCCAAGTAAAGAGTTGAATGTCTCCGTCTTCCGTTAATGGAGTGACTGCTTCGACAGTTTGGTTGTTGAACTGGGCGGAAAGGACATTTCTCGCCAGGCCCTCACTTATGCTTTGGGCGACCTCGAAAGGGGTAGTACCCTCTGGATAGGAACGGACAGACTGATCTGGAAAACGAATTTCAATCATGGTTGGATTCAATGATGCGCAAAGATAAGGGGTCTCTTGCTAGCAAGCAATCGATTCTTTAAAGTTTTGT
>Ga0206677_10002402_pt1 | contig 16483 bp, 16 predicted proteins | sample M130m12015metaG_FD_155475 | JGI IMG/M metagenome (GOLD analysis project Ga0206677, IMG submission 155475) | Ammonia-oxidizing marine archaeal communities from Monterey Bay, California, United States - M1 30m 12015 | ecosystem: Environmental > Aquatic > Marine > Intertidal zone | place: USA...
TGCATTCCCGTTCCAACTTCTAATAGTGAGGCCACACGACCTTTCATTTTTATAGTTCCTGTACTTGGGCTCGTTATTTGAGATAAGATTTTGAGCAGTGTAGATTTACCTGCACCGTTTTTTCCTATAATACCTAAAACGTCTCCTTGTTCAACCGAAAAATTGATATCCTTTAATGCATAAACCATATTCGTCGCACTTTTTTGGGTTCTATCGTTTAATTCTACTATTGTTGCATAAGGATCGGGTTTACCTCTCATTTTGGCCAAGGAGCGATTCAAGTCTTTGGATAATGTTCCTGTACCAACAAGTCCCAGATCGTATACTTTTGAAAGATTATTTATTTCTATAACTTTTGTCATAATAAAATTTAAACGGTATCCATAAAGTTTTTTTCTACCTGATTGAAAATTAAAATTCCAATTAAGAATATAGTTACAGCAAAACCTCCAGAGTAAGCTATGTGGATCCAATCAAAACTACCGGCACCAACGAACATGTAATTAAAGGAATCGATTAAATATCCAATTGGGTTGTATTTGGCAAGAAAGACCAAATTTTTTGGCAAGGTTTCCACAAAAATGACATAGGAAGTAGCGATTCCTGGGGTTACATACCTTAAAAGCGGAACAGCAAAATCAATGAGAAACTTCAAATCACGGTACTTCGTGGTAAGGGAAGAAACCAATAATCCAAAGCCCATTGCCATGATCATAATAATAAGCAAAAGAATCGGGAAATAAATAATTTCCCATTGCATACTAAATGTGTTGGTTTGAAAATAATAGTAAACTATGGCGCAAAGTAATAAACATAATTGAACGCCAAATTTAAGCAATCCTGAAATTAAAACCGTTAAGGGCATAATCAATCTTGGAAAATATACTTTACCAAATATATGTTGGTTCGCAATAAAAGTTGAGGCTGTCTTGGTAAAAGTGTCCTGAAAATATTGCCACAATATAGGCCCAGACATATAAAATAAAAAACCAGGAACACCTTGGGGGCCGAGTCCGGCTAAGCTGCCAAATACAAAAAGGTTAATGGCTGCTGTAAAAAGAGGTTGAATGAAAAACCAAATAGGACCTAAAATAGTTTGCTTGTAATAGGTTACAAAATCTCTATAAACCAACATTCTTAATAAGTCTCGGTAATACCATAAACTTTTGAAGTCTATTTCTAATAGACTTCTTTTTGGTTTTATGATTTTATCCCAATTTTTATCGCTCATTTTAAATTATTAATTAACAAGGTCAGTTTTTTTTAATACTATTTTCATTCCCAATTCTTTAAGCTCAGCGTTTATATAATTATTGGAAATAGTTTTAATAATGGCATTTTTACTTTTTATCTGCCCTTTATTAATATCTATTTTATCTCCTATTTTTAATTGTCTAATTTCAAATTCTTGTGCTTTGTCTTTAGATATTATCCCTTTAAGAGTATTGATTTCAGACTCTCTAACAATTGCTGGTTTCCCAAGCCAAAATATATAATTTAACACAGAAGTATCTTCTAAGGGTAAAGGACGATTTTTTTCTGTAGTTTTTATAAATAAGTAAGAGGGCAACAACGGTTCTGATACTTTTTTTTTTCTATCGCTCCACTGCTTTAATGTTGTTTTCATGGGGCAGTATACTTCAAATCCATTTTGGGTTAACCTTTCTTGTGCTTTAATTTCGTGCCTTGGCTTTATATAAAGAACATGCCATTTACTATTTTGGTTGGTTTCTTTCATTTAATCTTTTGCCCAAATCAGTAGTTGGTTTTCATTTTGACTTCCTTTAGGAAATTCCTCCTCTGTGTATGCTATATAGCGTATTTTTCTTTCTATTATTTTTTCTGTTTTTTCTATAACGTCCGTTAAATAATTTTTATTGATTTTTTCTACAAGTTTTTTATTGATTTTTCCTACAAGTATAATATCTACTAAATCGCAATTTCTTCCTTCGGCTAACTCTCCTGTTAAATATATTTTAGTTGGCTCCCCAAGGCCTCTTAAAATATTATCTATAATAACATCTATCCCTAAGTATTTTCTTACAATTTGGTTAACGTCTTTAAATAAAGGATGTAGTTTATTTACTGTAAACATTTTTTTATTTCCGATCTTACTAGAGTGTAACATGTTTGCTTCCTCTAGCCTGTTTAGTTCCAGTCTAACAGAGTTCGTAGATTCATCTAACTCCTCACTTAAGCCTCTTAAATAGGCAGAGTTTTGAGGATTTAAAAAAAACTTAAGAAGAAGTTTAACTCTTGTCTTGGATGTAATTAAGGTTTTAATCAAAATTTGATGTCTAAATACAGCTTCGCCACGTCAGCCACAGTTGTGAAACAACAATAGCGAGTAAAAAAACTACTCAAAGTTAAAAAAATTTATTTATTTCAAGTCTTTAAGTCAGAATACTTGCAAGCTTTACTTTCTGTCCTTATTTCGTCTCCACTTAGGACTAAAAAATCTTGAATTTGAATTTTTTTTTAATTTAAATACAATTACATTAAATACAACTTGATAAATTGGGCAGTAAATGAAAATTTCAAAATAATTGGTAATAATATTAATTTATTTAACAACTTAGTATTATGCTTATTGGAAAAGATTTTGACAAAATAGAAATTTCATTATTTGGCTATGACCTAGTAGAGCCCAATGCATTTATCGGGGACAGTATCATACTTATAGTTGCATTATTACTAGCTTCAAAAACCAAAAAAATTAGTAAGTCTTCAGATTTTTTTAAAAATTGGAGATATTTTTATTTGCTCTTTGGAATTGATATGTTTCTTGGAGGAATCGGTCATCTAATGTTCAAATATTGGGGCTTTAATGGCAAATATTTACCTTGGATATTAGGAATTTTCTGCGTTTTCTTTGTTGAACGAGCAATGTTAAGCTTGTTAATGTCTAGCTCAAAATCAATTTGGAAGAATCTGAGCTTTTATAAATTAATTTTCGCATTACTTTTAGAACTCTGTGTTTTTTATGCTATCGATATGTCTAAAGACCATTCAATTGGCCTGAGAATACCTGCTATAAATTCGGCAATTGGATTTGTTTTTTCTCTTGTTATTCTTGGAAATAAATATAGAAAAGAAATTGATAAAAATTTTATTTATATGATTTATGGAGTTTTGCTTTTAATTCCCTCAGGGTTATTTATTAGTTTTAAAATTAATATCCACCCTTGGTTTGACAAAAATGACTTTGGCCATTTATTGCTTATTATAGCAATGTTTCTTTATTTTAAATCAATTAAATCCTACGGTAAAATCGTGGGGAACAAACAATCGTGATATTATTAATCACTAATATTTAATAATTCAACTTTATATTGGAATAGTATTTGTTAATTTAATGAATCATTTTATTTTAGTAATATGAAATCTATTTACTTGTTTATAGTATTTGTTTTATTGTTGACTTTTAACAGCTTTGGCCAGCAGCGTTACCCAGAAAAAGAAGTTACCATGGACCACGACACTATGTTTCTTAAAAAAGACATGCACAAGATATCTGGAACAGTTTATAATGAACACGGAGAATTAGGCGTTTTTAAAAATGGGCTTAGAGATGGTATTCACAAAGAATGGTTTAGAAGTGGCAATCTTAAAGACGAAATATCTTACAGCAATGGTTTAAAAGACGGTGAGTTTAGATACTGGGATGACAAAGGACAATTGTTAAAAGAAGGGCACTATATTAAAAATAATCTTGACGGGCTTATTAAAGAATGGTACCACAATGGGAATATCAAACTTGAAGTCAATTATAAAAATGGTGCTATGCATGGATTAAGAACAGAATGGTACAAAAGTGGCCATAAATGGTCCGAACAAATAATGGAAAATGGGTTTGTTGTTTCTGGAAAGCACTTTTACAACGATGGCACTGAAATCACCCATGGAAATTTCATCAAACATTGACTTGGACCATACGTACGCTAAAGATTTGTGGTTGGTCGAGTTTATTAATGGGAGTTATATTCTTTATTAATCCTTATTTCTATGCCGAATTAGAAGGTGCAAACTTTGAAAATATAGCATGGCTTAGAAATTTAGGAGCTGCACTTGTTTCTGTAAATGGAATCGGTGCTCTACTAGCTTCCTCAAATCCTATTAAAGAGAAAAAGCTATACGACGTAGTTCTTCTTGCTTCATGCCTCGAGACAATTGCCTTATCTTGGTCTACCTATAGCTGGGAATTTTCAGCGACTGTACCATGTTTAATTGTAGTTCCACTTTTGATGGCATCTCTTGTGAGTATTTTACTTTTAATATTTAGACCATAAATGAATATTATCAACCTAATTCTAGCGGGATTTTTCCTGCTTTTTTTGCAATTATAATGAATGCCATCATTCAATTTTTCTATAATGACTTGGTATGATTTGTTCATGAAACTCCAAAAAAAAATATGGCCAAAAAAAATGAAAATAATTGATTCTTTATGGCTTTTTTTAGGACACCCTTTATTCTTAGGATTAATAGTCTATTATACAGCACATTTTTTCTTCATTTAATTTTAATAATTGTTTGTTGGATTTTTGTAGATTTATGAAAATTACCAAAATGAAAAAAATATTAGCTCTCTTAATCTTACTCCCTTCTTTTCTAATGGCGCAGGAAAAACTTACTTATAGTGATATTATTAAAATTAAAAATCAAGATTTATTTTTAAAAACTGTTATTGAAAAAGGTTATTCTGAAGGCAATTCGACATCCGAAAAACTTTATTATGGTAAAGGCTTATCCAAAGACAAAATGGAAGCTACTGACTGGGCAGAGTTTACACCACTTACTGGAGAATTCTATTTTGAGCAAAGTAATATAGAATATGCTAGAAAACGTGCCAAAGGTAAACCATGTTATTACGATCAAATTGTTTCGGAAATAAAAAGTACTTGTGAATACAATAAAATAATGAAACACTCTTCTTCAAAAAATGGATCCGTAAACTTTACTACTTATAAATGTCCTGGAGCCAAATATAAAGGCTATTTGGGGTTTGCTCAGATTGATGGAAATGGAGTAGTTCAACTATTTCCAAAATAGTATTCATCTATTTTTTCTATTAGAAGCTGTTAATCAATATCCTATTTTGAAAGTTGTAGGTTAAGAAACTTTTCCATTGCTCTATAGAACTCAAATCTGTTCTCTTCATTCCTAAAGCCATGTCCTTCATCTTTTTTTACTAGATATTCAACTTCTATACCTTTTTCCTTCATAGCTTTTACCATCTGATCGGACTCATCTACATTTACCCTTGGATCGTTGGCTCCCTGAGCAATAAAAAGTGGAGCTTTAATTTTATCTACATGAAAAACCGGAGAAACCTCTCTTAGCATAGCGCTATCTTTTTCTACGTCACCAACCATTTCATACATCATCTCCAACATTGGTTCCCAGTAAGGAGGAATGGTTTTCATGAAAGTAAACATATTTGAAACACCAACATAGTCTACACCAGCGGCATACATTTTTGGTTCTTTAACCAGACCCATAAGAGTAGCATAACCGCCATAACTACCACCATAAATTGCAATTCTATTGCTGTCTGCTATTCCTTTGTCAATTAACCACTGTGTCCCATCTGTAATATCGTCTTGCATTTCTCTGCCCCATTTCTTGAAAGATGCTTCAAAGAACTGACGGCCATAACCTGTAGAGCCTCTAAAGTTCATTTGTAAAACTGCGTAGCCTCTGTTAGCCAAAAACTGAATCTCAGGGTTAAAACCCCAACTGTCTCTTGCCCAAGGCCCACCATGAGGATTAATTACAACAGGTAAATTTTTAGCATTTTCCATATTGTAACCTTTGGGAAGCGTTAAATAACCATTTATTTTTAACCCATCTCTTGATTGGTAAGCTATTGGCAACTGGTTGGACATCTCATTTTCATCAATCCACGGGCTAACATCTACAATCTTTTCCATTTTATCATCTTCAGAATTGTAGATATAATATGCTCCTAAAGATTTATCACTATAGGTTCTTAAAATAAGTATATTTTCGTCCTTATTAACGCCTGTAATTCCTATTTCATATCCTGGAAGCTGCTTTTGAATTTTTTCAAATGTTGCTTTCGAAGTAGAATCAAAATAATGTCTTTCACTTTTCCAACTCTCAAAGTAAGCAGCAGTAATTACCTTTCTTTTTCTTGAATACCCAACTCCATTAACATCATAATCATCATTAGCATAAAGCACTTTTACTTCTTTAGCAGTAACGGGATCAAATTCAACAATTGCAGATTTATCTCTTCCTAAATTAGAAGAACCAATAATGTTTTTATTGTCAAAAGTAAAAAACTGAGGATTAAAACCTTCCTTAAAATTTGTAGTAATAATTGTTTTGAATTCGTCTTCTTCGTTTTCTCTATAAAGAATGCTTTGATTCACTCCATCCACAATTGCAGTAGCTATTCTTAGCTTTCCATCATGGTCAAACATCCACCCTTGAATATTTCCTGGATTTTCTGCCAGCATGGATATTTCACCAGTTTTAAGGTTTAATCTGTATGGATCGAAAACTTGTTTATTTCGTTTGTTAAGACCAATTACTACAAAATCTTTTTGATCTGGAAGATCGTCAATTATTTGAGCTCTTACTCCCTCAAAATCTGTAAAACCAATAGGATTAGAGCCATCAATATTTACACCAAATAAATGAAAATTTTCATCTCCTGCCTCATCCTTTAAAAAGACAATTTGTTCATTGTTAGGCCAAAAATAACCTGCAATATCTCTCGCTTCTTCAAAAGTTAATTGAGTGGCAGAAGAATCACCAATTTTTTGAATGAAAATATTCATTCTGTTTTTGTAGGGAGCCATGAAAGAATAAAAGCTTCCGTCAGGGGATATCTGATAACTAGATTTCTCTGGATTTTTGAAAAAATCTTCTATAGGAATTTCCTTGGCAATCACTATTTCATTTGTTTTTTGTTTAGCATTTTCATTAACACATGAGAAAAGACTAAAAGTAAGTATTATTAAAGAAAATATATTGGATAATTTATACATAATTATAATTTTAATAAAGATCGAATTTAAATATATTTCGATTCATAAAAAGCAGATAAAAAGCTATTTTATTTCTTGAACTTTTTCTATTTCAGCAGTCAAGATATTCATTTTTTTATTTGAATTTAAAAATTTAATAACTTCTTGCTGATCCCCAAACACATCGATTTTATAAGTAACCTTAATAATTTCTCCTTTTAGTTTTCGGCCGTCTTTAAGAAAAACAATAACATTCACACCAATTTTTGAACTTAACTTGTTGACATCAATCAAGTTATTTTCTAGTTCTTTTACAACATTTGAAGTTCTTTTTGGCACATCATACTCTAGATTCTTTAAACTAGAGTTATTTACATTAGAATTCTTTAAAGAATAAGGAAATGTTTGAAAGCTATTTATTTCTGAATTCTTTAAGTAAAGAACTCTGTCTCTTTTACTTTTAAAAAAACAACCATCTGAATCAATTTTTTCAATCGTGCCACAATACACACTATTATAAATTGTTTTAAAACATATAGAATCTCCTACTTTTTGCCCAAAATTTAGAGAAGGAATTAAGACTAACAACAAGATTAATTTTTTCAAAAACTAATCTTTTTTAGCTATATTAAATCCCATAGAAAGTCCAATATATCCACCTTCGCTACCACTTGAATAAAAAAGATTTACAGGAATATTTAAATACCCAGAGTGAAAAGTTTTTCCAAGTGCCCAAACCCATCCGGTTTTAATTCTAGGACTACTATTTCCTGAAAAATCAGTTCTGTATTCAAAAACTGGAGTTTCTCCTTGCCAGTTCCCATCTGATCTGTAATTCCAATCATCAATTACATCATACTCTCCGTCTGCGCCAATTGTATAATACCCTTCTGCACTAGAAGATATTCTAAAAGTTGGACCAAAGCCAAACTCCCAACCATTTTTAGAACTTCTAAACCCATTTAATAAAGCAAGTGAGGGGCTAAATAAACCTTTTTCTACACCTGTAATAAAAATTAAACCTTCTAGTAATGCCTGAAAATCTCCAGCACTTAAATAAGACCCTTCAAATTGATAACCAATTTGTGACATTACAACTGGGCTATTTATACCAAGACCGCCTTCAGCCTTTTGAGCAGATAGTATTTTTGCAGTATTTCCGATAACATAAGAGAGTCCCATTCTAGGGCCGTTGTTTTTTAAATAAGTTATTGGTGTTATTGGGGGTTGGTTGAAATAAACGAGAGTATTTAGTAACTCCTGGCTATTTTCAATTCCCAAGGCCTTGTTAACTACAATTTTTACCATGCTCTGAATCTCTGCATCTAGATTTATGAATTCTTCAATGGCAACTTTGTCATAGCTTTCAGAATCTACATCTAGGATTTTTACAGTGACTACTATTTTTTTCCCTAGGTTCTCAATAGATCCAGTTATTACTTTATCAACTCCAGCACTTTTCCCAACTCTCAACAAACACTTTTTACCGTAGCAATTGGATACATCAATTTCATTTTCTTTTAAAATCTCAATCATATCTAATTTATCAATTACATTGAATTGTTCTGTTTTTGTCATTTCAACTCTAAGAACACTCTCCGCCATTTCAGGGCTTATCTTTGCACTTTGAGTATACACGCTTAAAACAGCAGCAGACTGGGATTGGGCATTGAAACTTAATGATATAATGCTAAAAAGTATAAAAGGTATGTAATTAAATAGATTCTTCATGATTTAAATTTTAACATAAATCTATTTAAAATAATAATAAAGACATTTCTATATTAATAACAATAAAGATATTTAAAATGCTGTTTAAATGTTTCAAAATACTGAATGTCAGACACTTGAAAATTAAAAAAAGTATAATAAATTAATTTCTTTGCATGGATCTATAGCTTCGTAAAATGGCTATTTGAAGCAAGCTGTAGGGCAACAGTTTTAAAAACCTTAAAGACATTCTATTTTTCCACCCTGGAATAATTACTGGCCTTCCTTTCAAAGTGTTTCTTACAGCTTTTCTAGCCACTTTGTGGGGCTCAGTCACAGAAACACGAGCCATAAACCCTCCTTTTTGAATTTGATTTTTTACAACATCATTTGTAGGGGTTGCTCCTGGCTGTAATAGACTTACACTAATTCCAAAACTCTCTAACTCAACTCTTAAAGCTTCTGTGAAATACTTGACATATACTTTTGAAGCAGCATAAACAGATTTGTAAGGACATGGAAAATTAGCTATCATACTAGCGTTATTCAAAATAAAAGATGGAGAATTTTTTTTCAATTCTGGAATAAAATAGTGAGTCATTCTAGTAGTAGCTTTGATGTTGAGATCTATCATTTTCTCTACGTATGCTAAGGTATATTCCTCAAATGCTCCAAAACCTCCAAAGCCAGCATTATTAATTAAAAAATCAATTGAATAATTTTTTTTCTTCACCCAGTTAAAAATTTCTTCAGCACTTTTATCCTTTGTCAAATCAATTTCATAAAAGTCAGTTTGAACATTAAATTTATCGGCAATATTTTCTGATAAAACTTTTAAATTTTCTTTTGGCAAAGAAATCAGTAAAATATTTTTGCCCAAACTGGCACATTCTCTAGCCATTTCTAGACCCATTCCTTGACTTGCACCAGTAATAAGAGTGTATTTCATATTTAAAGTTGTCCTCTAATGTATATAACATTATTTATTTTTGTAACATTATGTAGAAATTATTAATTATTTAAATAGTATTTAATTGGATTTAATAAAAGAGATATCAAGTACGTTCTCCAAAAAAAAACAGAGAAACTTTATTAAATTTTTTTCTAGAAAAAGACCATCAAGCTTTAGAAAAGATGTCACACTTTTTGAAGAACTTAACAATCACTACAAATCAAACAGTTATAAAAAATTAAGCCATAAAGGAGATCCAAATTACCATGCGATTAGAAAAAGAATTACTAAGGAGCTTATTAATTTTTTGATCTTAGAAAATTCTGAAGACAAATCAAAATCTCCATCCCGAGACAAAATTCTTATATTAGCGAAATACTTCATAGATTTTAAAAAGTATTCCGAAGCTTGGTCTGTACTTTCTAAAGAGGAAAAAAAGTCTAATAATTCCAACGACTTTTTATTGAGCTTAAAAATCCAAAGACTTAAATTAAAAATACTTCCCTACTATCCTCAAGGAGATTTTAAAGTAATCAAAAAAAATATATTACAGCTTCAGAAAAAACAAGCAGAGGTAGATGAATTTCAACTTTACTTTATTCAAATGAAAAATCTACTAATAGAAAAAATTAAAAATGGAGATGTTAATTTTTCTAATAAAGACTTTAAAAATAGTTTAAACGGCTTACAAAACTTAAATATAAATAAGAATCATCCTGAAATTCATTTAAAAAATATTGAAATAATTAGAGTTCAATATGCAATAGAGAAAAACTACAACGATTTGGTAATTATACTTGAGAATTATTATAAAAATTTAAAAATAAAAATTCTGGGGGACGAATGTTTAAATTGCCAAGCAAATATTGAGTATATAATGTCTTATACCTATTTAGAGGTTAGAGATTTTGTGAAATCAAAAAAACACCTACATAATTTAAAATCATTAATGGATAAAGAAGATAAAATATTTTATTCTTATTTGGGAAGGTTCATTGGTATTGACAGCTTTGTAAAAGTATTTGATAATCAAATTATAGAGGGTCTGGAATCTATTACAAATTCTATAGAGAATCACCATTCTGCTTTAAATCAACGGGAAGAGCTAAATTTAGTATTGAATCTATCAGCTCTTTTATTGGTAAATCAAGATGTTAAGACAGCCAATAAGGTAATTAATCAATTGAATAAATCAGATATTTATTATCAGGAAAACATGGGAAGAGAGTGGTTGCTGAGAAAAGAAATGATAAGAACTCTGATTTTTATAGATCTTACCCATATTGATTTGGCGGAGAAAAACATATTAGCTATAAAAAGTAAATATTTAGACCTATTTGCTACCAAGCAATATAAAATGGTAGTTCCCTTTCTTAAAGCTTTAGAGAAGTTTATAAATGAGCCTGAAAATGCAGACTTAGTCGAACTCAATAGAATAGAAAAATTATCCAATTTTAACAAGGAAAAAGTTTTTAGAGACCCAAGATTAATTATGTTTTATTCTTGGCTAAAGTCTAAATACATCAAAAAGAATACTTACAAAATACTTCTCAACGAATACCATTCATTGAATTAATTAATAGTATTCGTAGTATATTTTATTTCCGTTATTGTCCTCTAGACCCAGACTGTTAATTTTCAACTTTTTAATAGTTTCCAATTTTATTGTATTTAAGGTTAAAACATCATATGAATAGCTTACTTGCATTTTATCATCTGAAAATTCCCAAGTGCCAGCTACTGCATCTATCCCTAAAAAACTCATTTGGTCTTTGTTATAATACTGTATGCTCCCATCTTTAATAAATTCAATGTAGCTTCCATCGCTGTCAATATTTGTAATTACTCCAGTAGATCCGTCAACAGATTGAATTGGTCTCCATTTTTGACACATTCTTGCGCTTTTAGATAGCAAAGTAAACCCCGGACCTTCTTCATATTTTCCGCAGGAATAGATAGACAAAATGAGTATAGATAGTAATGTGAATTTTAAAGTTTTCATTGATTTTTTATTTTATTTTTCAAATATAAAATTTATTATAAATAAATAATTATTCAATTGAATTTAATGCCTTTTGAAAATAAATGTTAATTGCTCAATAAGAATTATACATTTGCAACTTATTTAAAACTATGAATATTAGAAACATAGCCATCATTGCTCACGTTGACCACGGTAAAACTACTCTAGTAGATAAAATGATTTACGCCTGTAAAGCAATTGATGAAAGAAAAGAACAAAAAGAATTAATTCTAGATAATAACGATTTAGAGAAAGAAAGAGGAATAACTATTCTTTCAAAAAATGTTTCTGTTCAGTATAAAAAACATAAAATTAATATTATTGACACCCCAGGACACGCTGATTTTGGAGGAGAAGTTGAAAGAGTATTAAATATGGCAGATGGGGTTTTATTGTTAGTAGATGCTTTTGAAGGTCCAATGCCCCAAACAAGATTTGTTTTACAAAAAGCTATTGAGTTGGGTTTAAAGCCTTTAGTTGTAATTAACAAAGTAGATAAAGAGAACTGTAGACCAGACGAGGTACAAGAAAAAGTTTTTGACTTAATGTTTAATTTGGATGCTAGTGAAGATCAGTTAGACTTTCCTACCATTTATGGATCTGCAAAGCTTGGATGGATGGATTCTGATTATAAGACTCCAAATGACAATATTTTCCCTTTATTAGATGCTGTAATTGATTTTATTCCACCTCCAAAAGTAGAGGAAGGAAATACCCAGTTACTAATAACATCTCTTGACTTTTCTACATTTATAGGAAGAATTGCAATAGGAAGATTACAAAGAGGAGCGCTAAAGCAAAATCAACAAATTTCTTTAGTTAAAAGAGATGGAGAGATTAAAAAATGTAGAATTAAAGAGCTATACCTATTTGAAGGATTAGGTAAATCAAAAGTAGAGGAAGTAAAAGCAGGAGATTTATGCGCCATTGTAGGTTTAGAAGGTTTTGAAATTGGAGATACAGTTGCAGACATAGAATCCCCAGAGGCTTTACCAACCATAAAAATTGACGAACCTACCATGTCTATGTTATTTACCATCAACGACTCTCCATTTTTTGGACAGGAAGGTAAATTTGTTACTTCTAGACATTTAAAGGACAGGCTGGAAAAAGAATTGGAAAGAAATTTGGCTTTAAAGTTAGAATCTACCGACTCTTCAGATTCTTTCAATGTTTTTGGAAGAGGAGTTCTTCATTTATCTGTTTTAATTGAAACCATGAGAAGAGAAGGGTACGAACTACAAGTTGGTCAGCCACAAGTAATCATTAAAGAGATAGATGGAATTAAATGCGAACCAATTGAGGAACTTACCATAGACTTGCCGGAAAGCCATTCTGGAAAAGCAATTGAGGTTGTTGCAATTAAAAAAGGAGAGATGCTAAGTATGGTTCCAAAAGGAGATAGAATGTTATTGGAATTCAACATCCCATCAAGAGGAATAATAGGATTAAGAAATTATTTACTTACAGTTACTGCTGGGGAGGCAATAATGTCTCACAGGTTTATCGAATTTCAGCCTTATAAAGGAGATATTCCACAACGACAAAATGGCTCTTTAATCTCTATGGAAAAAGGAAAATCAATTCCTTTTAGTTTAAATAACTTACAAGAAAGAGGTAAGTTTTTTGTTGACCCAAATGAAGATATTTATGAAGGCCAGGTTATTGGGGAAAATTCAAGAGGGAACGATTTGGTAGTAAATATTACCAAAACTAAAAAGATGTCTAATATGAGATCTTCTGGAGCAGATGACAAAGTAAAAATTGCACCTGCAATAAGATTTTCTTTAGAAGAAGCTCTAGAGTATATTCAATCTGACGAATATGTCGAGGTAACCCCATCTAAAATAAGACTTAGAAAGGTTTTCTTGAAAGAACATGAAAGAAAAAGAGCACAAAAGTAATTCTACATTTTTTCAATCACTTAAATATTCTCCTTATAACTCTCAAGTTCTATCGTAATTAACTACTTTTATAGAAGCTAATTACAAATGAAAAATATTTTATCTATTTTTTTATTTTCGCTCTCTTTTGCAGTGATTTCACAACAAACTCCCAAAATTTTGGTAAGCGTTGTGGTAGATCAAATGAAATACGAGTTCGTAGATAGGTTTTGGGAAGATTTTGGTGAAAATGGCTTTAAAAAGCTAGTCAACGAAGGGGTTTTTTGTAGAAATACTCATTACAATTATATTCCAACATATACTGGACCAGGCCATGCGAGTATTTTTACAGGAACCACACCGTCAGTCCATGGAATTATTGGAAATAATTGGTACAAAAGAGACGATTTTAGTCCTGTATATTGTGCAGGGGATTGGAAATCTCAAACAGTATGTCTATGTAAAAAACCACACGAAAAATCAAATCCAGGTAATGGACAAATGTCCCCACATGCATTGTTGTGTAATACTGTCGGTGACCAATTAAAATTAAAAGACTCAATTTCTAAAGTTTTTGGGGTTTCAGTCAAAGATAGAGGAGCAATTCTTTCCACTGGAGCACTTTCTAATGGTGCTTATTGGTTGAATAGCGAGTCGCAATGGATTACAAGTAGTTTCTACAGAAAAAACATTCCTAAATGGATGGTAGATTTTCATGAAAATCATCCAATTTCGTCTTACTTAAAAGGCAAATGGGAAGGCAAAACATTCAGCTATGATTTAAACAAAAAATATTTAGAATTAGGACCATCTTACATAAAATCTGTTCCTATGGGTAATGATTATACTTTTGATTTTCTCAAAGAGCTTTTTGTCAATGAGAAATTGGGAGAGGATAGCCATACAGACTTCTTGGTTCTTTCCTTTTCTGCTACTGACTATGTTGGTCATAAGTTTGGACCAGACTCTGAACAGATTAAAAACACTTACCAAAAATTAGATAAAAACATAGCGGATTTAATACAATTTTTAGACCAAAGAGTAGGCATAGAGAATTATGTTTTGTCTTTAACATCTGATCATGGTGCGACATCGTCCATAGCGGATGTTGAAAAAAATAGACTAAAAGGGGGGCTTTTTAGCTCTAAAGAAATGCTAGTTCAGTTAAACAAGAACTTAGAGATAGTTTTTGGAGTGACTGAAATAATAAAAAGGTATGCCAACATGCAACTATATATAAATTACCCCATGATAGATTCTCTTAATATTTCAGATAACAAGGTTTTTCTGCAGGCAGAAAAATGGTTAATTAGACAGCCTTATATTGATAATACTTACAATTTAAGAACCTTGAAAAATGCATTAAATTCCAATAAAACACAAATGTTAATTAATGGGCTTCATCCAAAAAGGTCTGGAGATATTTTTTTAACACTTAGCCCTGGATATATAGATTGGTATACAAAAACTGGAACTACTCATGGCAGCCACTATAATTACGACGCCCACGTACCTTTATTTTTCTATGGCGCCAATATTGATGCTAAACAAATTTACAGAAACGTAAAAATAACAGATATTGCACCAACATATTCTATTATAATGAAAACAGCTTTTCCCAACGCATGTACAGGAAATCCAATTGGAGAAATTTTTTAAATATTTAATAACGAATAGCCTTTTTAAATATTTACTCCTTTTTTCATGCCTTTTTCTTTCTTAAGTTTATTTTTTGCTGTTTTTATCAATAACAAGACAGATGGAAAGAAATTCAGTATTGTTGAATAGTGGCTAATTACTCTAAGATACCATGGATAATTTTTCTTTGGTTCTTTGATTTTTTGTTATCCTCTGCCTCTTTAACTAAAGTAGCTTTTTCTACTTTCGGTCCAGGAATAAAAGAACACAACTCCTTAGCAATTAAAGAAATGTAATCTCTTTTTATTTTATTTATACTGTAGACATCTTCTGGCATTTGAACTCTAATCACTCCCGCATCTAACTCTTTACCTCTTTGATTTAAAACCGTGTAATGAGTACTTAATTGTCTTTCTTTAAGATATATGTTTCCGGGTTTAGAGAATGCCCTTCCAATATGAAATTCGTTAACGAAAATATAGTAATTAGTTCTGTACTTATTATTTAGTTCTTCCAACAGATTTGGATTTTTAATAATAACGTTCATAAATCTTTCTTCGCTGTAATTGGAAGTATGAATTTCTCCATTATTTAAATTTCCTCTATCATATTTTGCTTTTTCATGATGTAGGTTTGTCTGGTGAACAAATTTATTTAACCTTTCTTTTATTAAATCTGTTTTTTTAATTTCCAATTCAATAGTGTCTTTAGACTTCATTTTTTCGTATTTTAAACCAATACTGTTATATATATAATTTAAAATCTGTGAGTTGGAGTCTTTATGGTGTTCTAAAGAGATTGCTGGTGTTTTATCACTAATAGAAAGAAGAATTTGCTCAGAAATTCCTTTTTTCATCTCTTTTTTAATGGATGAATAATCTAGTCTATTGTATTCTGCAATTTCATTATCAATAGCAGATGCATACATTTTATTCTCAAAAGGAATGATTAAAATTTTATTGTCTTGGTCTTGTTTGTAAACTTCAAACTGGTCGTATTTTGGAACACTTTGTCCTAAGGAACTAAAGAAGCTAAAGAGAAAAAATAAAGAGAAAAAAATATTTTTAACCATTTCTTTTGTTTACACAAAAATAGATGGTTAGTAACTAGAAAATCTTTTATATATCAAAAGATTATGACCAAAGGGATGTTTAAAAGTAAGAATTTAGCCACTAATGAATCTGTATAGATCCATTCCATTGGCATAAATTAGTAAAGAAAATAATAATACCATTCCTACCACTTGAGCTCTTGTTAAAAACTGGTCACTAGGTGGTTT
>Ga0206677_10002404_pt1 | contig 16468 bp, 14 predicted proteins | sample M130m12015metaG_FD_155475 | JGI IMG/M metagenome (GOLD analysis project Ga0206677, IMG submission 155475) | Ammonia-oxidizing marine archaeal communities from Monterey Bay, California, United States - M1 30m 12015 | ecosystem: Environmental > Aquatic > Marine > Intertidal zone | place: USA...
AAGAGCCCTTGGTCACAGTTCGCCGTGATGGCGTTGATAGACCTTCGTGGGAAACGACCAAAAGACTGCTACCCCCAACAATATACCCCTGCGCACAGTACGGGAGGATTAGCATGGCAGCTTCACTGCAATCTGGCCTAAGCCCCCATGTGCAAAAGCCATTAATCCACTCCGGTTAGCCTATCCAACTCCAGTGTGGTTTTATTCCTATGCAGACCTAGTGTCCTCCGCGGCACAAACAACCAATATGTAAGCGAACTTGCCGACCACTGCGTTACAACAGGCATTTTTGCCAAAAGGAGTAGATTCCATGAGCGCAACCCCCATCCAACTAACACCAGACCCGCTGGCCCCTTTTCGTATCTCACCGGGCTTTAACGTCAACGGCGTACTATTTCTCTCCGGCCATGCTGCCATCAGTGAAACTGGTGAACTGGTGGGCATAGGTGACTTCGATGCACAAGCAGAGGCCACCTTTCAATCTCTACAGCGGACGCTGCAAGCAGGAGGCTCGAATTTATCTAAGGTGGTCAAGGTCACCATTTATCTGACGGACATGAGCTATTTTGAACGTATCGTTGCGCTGAGACAGCAATGGTTCTCTGCCCCGTATCCCGCGGATACCATTGTCGAGGTAAAAGCACTAGCCTTGCCGGAGCTCATGATCGAAATAGAAGCTATTGCGACCACCGATTAGGCTGTGCTGTGCAAACTGCCCATGGGTGAATCATAGCAACATAAGCCAAATCAATAATGGCTGAGATCTATAAAAACTGAATAGTGACCGGAGGTATCATGTGGGAATTTACAGGCAAAACGCGGCCCGAGTTCGCTCTTGTACCTCGAGACGGCCAAGAGTCAGTCTGGGACTACCCACGTCCTCCAGCACTTGTCCCTAGTGATGATCAGGTCGATGTCGCGTTCAATGATCTTAAACTCGCAAGCAGTCGTCGCACATTGCGCGTGTTAGAGACCGCTCACCCCCCCACCTACTATATTCCCGAAGACGATGTTAACTGGGAGTTTTTGGCTGCGATCGCCAGGAGTAGCTTCTGCGAATGGAAGGGAACAGCAAATTATTTTTCAATGCAGCGCAATAGTCAGCAGGGTGCGATTGCCTGGCAATATCGCTCACCCGTCGCGAGTTTCGCACAGCTCGATGGACATGTTTCCTTTTATCCCAGCTTAACCGACTGCTGCGTGAATGGTGAAAGGGTGATACCACAGCCAGGTATATTTTATGGAGGCTGGATAACTAGTCGGGTCGTTGGTCCATTTAAGGGTGAACCTGGAACGGGACATTGGTAACGTTATTTGCTGGTTACTGCAGTAAAATTGCTTATTTAGGTCGCTGCTGGCTCATTGACCAGCCAACTGATCAGGGGTGAGGCCGAAGTTCTGACCATGTGGCACGCTCGACGCTCATTAGGAGTAAGAATCAATGTTGAAAAGCAATGCGTTGAAAAACAAAAAATCTAAGATCCAGCAGCGCAATACCCCAAGCCAAGGAGCTGCCAAAAGACTGCAGAGCGTTACTTGGTGGGCAGTTCTGGTCGGTCTTATTATTTTGCCAATCCACTTAAGCTTTGGCGCGTCTCCCCTTGACCGCCTTGCGACAGCTGTTCGCTTTAAGACGGTAAGCTCTCAGGACACTTCAAAAATTGACTACCGCGCCTTCGCAGAACTTAACGAATTTCTAGCAAGCACCTATCCCAAGACCTTCGAACAACTCGATGTGGAATACATCAACACCTACAGCATCTTGTTACGCTGGGCCGGTAGTGATCCGAGCCAAAACCCTGTTTTATTTACCGCTCACACCGATGTCGTGCCCATTGAGATCGGTACAGAAGACGGCTGGCAGCACCCGCCATTTGCTGGCGTCATCGAAAATAATAATCTATACGGTCGCGGCACTTTAGATGACAAGCAAGGCGTTCTGAGCCTTCTAGAAGCCACCGAAACTCTTCTGGAAGAGGGTTATCAGCCCCGCAGGACTTTAGTCTTTGGCTTTGGTCACGACGAGGAAATCGGAGGTGGGAATGGCGCAGCCGCACTTGCCGAGCGCATGAGGGAACTTAATCTCTCCTTTGACTGGATGGTCGACGAAGGCGGTTTTGTTGTACGCGACACCCCTTTGCTACCTGGACGAGACCTCGCAATGATTAATGTGGCCGAAAAGGGTTATGTCACGCTGACACTTACAACACAGGCACCCGGAGGTCACTCATCGAGCCCAGCCAAGACAGGCGCCATAGGAACCCTCGCTAGGGCACTTGATCGCATCGAGAGCAACCCTTTCGAGCCGAAGCTAGTTGAGCCTATGCGCAGTGCTCTCACTATGATGGCTGCCGAAATGGCTCAGCCAGAGCGATTTCTATTCAACAATCTATGGCTTTTCGACAGCCTCATCGCTGGGCAAATGGCAAAGGACACCACCACCCAGCCCATGGTAAGGACAACCACAGCACTCACCATGATTAACGCCGGCATTAAAGAAAATGTGATACCCCAGCGTGCTGAGGCCAAGGTGAATTTTCGACTGCTACCCGGGGACACTGTAGACATGTTGATCGCCACAATCACCGAAATTGTCGACGATCCAAGCGTGGTGATCACTAACGATAGGTGGATGGATCGCCCTGGTGTGGCGGATGCCAATGGCAACGGCTTTGCAGTGATCAGCGCAGCTACAGCGACCGTCTATCCTAATGCACTCGCAATACCCTCACTGCTTCAAGCAACCACCGACACACGACATTACGTCAATCTCGCCAAAGATCAGTATCGGTTTCACGGCAACTCCATCGATGCAAGCCAGGCTCGCTCAGTGCACGGTACCAATGAATATATTTCAGAACGTAGCTATAACAACGCTATCGCTGTGGCACGTGGCATGCTGAAAGGGGCTGGGGACGGTCTTTAGAAAAAAGGCATCTAGGGGGTTAACGTCTCGCAATGCAATCGGAGGCTACAACACCTTTAGCTCAACTCCTTTGCGAGAGGCCAAGCTTTCAACGTGCTTTAAAATTCTTTGCATGAGCACAAAATTACGACGGGCGTTTATGCACAAAAATTACCCGCCGCATTAGCGCTCTCGTTGCAATCCCCATCTGACAATTAAGCCAGCTCCTTAGCAACACCCGCTCGCTCTGCTCCTCGTATTTCACCAGCTGCTTGAACCGCCGTCATGTGCTACAAAGGACTGTATATTACCTCAACATGGCCACTGCAGCGTGGGAACGCGCTCGAAGACCTACACACAAAAGGAGCAGTCAATAACCTGCTCAAAGGAGTTTGATATGCGCAGCGCCCAACGAGTTTTCAACGTGGCAATACTTATTTTCGCTGTTGCTGCCCTACTCCTTCCGACAACGGTTACCGCGGCTTCGCCAGAATATGGTAACAATGCTGAAGTCGGTGAATACTTGTCGATCAATGGCATCGAAATGTATTACGAGACCTATGGCGACGGAGAGCCCCTCGTGCTGATTCATGGCAGCGGTCAGAGCATTGCTGACATGTCGGCGCAGATCAGCCATTTTGCACCGCGCTATCAGGTTATCGTCGCTGACAGTCGGGCCCACGGCAAGTCAGGTATGACTGAAGAGCAGATGACCTACAAAATCATGGCGGCAGACTGGGTAGCGCTGATCAAGCACCTTCAACTGCCACCAGTGCGGCTGGTGGGGTGGAGCGATGGCGGCAATATCAGTCTTGAGATCGCTCGCACGTATCCCGATAGCGTCGACCGACTTGCCGTCATGGGCGCTAACCTAAGTCCAGATCGCAGCGCCGTTCATGGCTGGGCCGTAGACTGGGTGACGGATTTTTCTCAGGAAATAGACCGTCAGATCGCAGCAGGCAACACCGACCAGAACTGGGTCGCCCTCAAGCAGCAATTTTATCTTTTGAGGGAATTGCCCGATATGTCCTTGGCCGAACTAGCCAGTATCAAAGCACCGGTATTGGTGATGGCTGGTGATAAGGACATTATCCGTGAAGAACACACGGTGCTAATTTATCAAACGCTGACCAAGGCGCACTTGGCCATTTTTCCTGGAGAGACCCACTTTACCCCGGCAACTGACCCTGACCTATTTAACGCAACCGTCGAGCGCTTCATGGGGGGGACTTATCATCGACCCGAATCCAAAACGTTTATCTTTGGTGACTCTGGAGAGAGTCATTGAGACGCACTTTCAAGGTCTCTTTATGCCTACTTATTTTTGCAATTATTGGCGCCTGCGACACCAAATCTGAAGCTGGAAATGGGTCCAGTAACACTAACTCGATCTCAAATAATAACGTCACTGATCAGCAACCCAACAACAACCCACTTCAGTCGGGGAGTTGGCTAACCGGCGGCGGCGATTATCGGCAAGCCTACTTTTCCCCGCTTAAGCATATTAATCGTAGCAATGTCACTGAGCTTGGCTACGCATGGCACATCGATCTCCCCTCTGAACATGGCTATGAAGCCACTCCATTAATGGTCGATGGCGTACTCTACGGCAGCGGCGATTATCGGCAAGCCTACTTTTCCCCGCTTAAGCATATCAATCGTAGCAATGTCACTGAGCTTGGCTACGCATGGCACATCGATCTCCCCTCTGAACATGGCTATGAAGCCACTCCATTAATGGTCGATGGCGTACTCTACGGCAGCGGCCCCCAAGGCATAGCCTTTGCCGTGGACGCCTCAAACGGGCGCTCTCTGTGGCAGTTTAACCCTGAAATAGACCCGCAATTCATGCGTAAAGTTTGTTGCGGTGTGGTTAATCGAGGCGTTGCACTATCTGGGGAAACGGTATTCGTCGCCGCCCTCGATGGCCACCTTTTTGCCCTCGATAAAATTGACGGCACGGTGGTGTGGCGTGCTGATACATTTATGGATCGCAAGCGGGGTTATACCATTACCGGCGCACCCTACATTGCGGGCGATCTGGTGATTATTGGTAATGCCGGCGCCGAATTCGACGCGCGGGGCTATATCACCGCCTACGATAGGCATACAGGCGAGCAACGCTGGCGATTTTTTACCGTTCCAAATAGTCCCAACCCACCCTTTGAACACCCAGAGCTGGAAGTCGCAGCCGCCACTTGGGACCCGGACAGTTTGTGGCAGGTCGGATTGGGGGGCACGGTTTGGGATGCTATGGCCTTTGACCCACAGCTCAATTTACTTTACGTGGGCACTGGAAACGCCGCTCCCTACCCGCGCAAATTAAGGAGTCCAGTTGGCGGCGATAATCTGTACCTAGCTTCAATTCTTGCTATTAATCCTGACGACGGGCGATTGGTTTGGCACTACCAAACCACCCCCGGAGACAACTGGGACTTTACCGCCACTCAAAAGATGATTCTGGCCGACTTGACCATTGAAGGTAAAAGCCGCCAGGTTCTCATGCAGGCCCCTAAAAATGGATTTTTCTACGTATTAGATCGTGTCACCGGCGAGCTGATTTCTGCGGAACCCTACGCACAGGTCAGCTGGGCAAGTCATATTGATCTTGACACGGGACGCCCGGTAGAAACGGCGCAGGCTGAATATTTTGACGAACCAAAGCTAATTTTTCCAGGCCCCCAAGGTGCTCACAACTGGCAGCCGATGTCGTATAGCCCACAAACTGGGCTGGTCTACATACCCGCAAAAGAGGCCGGTGCTATTTGGACTATGCCGGAAGAGGCCTTTACCTACCAAGAAGGTGGGTTGAATAGCCACTCGCAATATATTTTTACGACCCCTGGTGAGTGGGGTTTAGACAGCGCACTGGCCAAAACACTTCCCCCTTTAAAGGTATTGGGTGCAGGACAACCCGACACCACCATCCGCGGATTTTTAAGGGCTTGGAACCCGGTAACCCAAACACTCGCTTGGGAACGCGAAACCTCGGGACCTTGGATAGGCAACATGAACGCCTTCTGGAACGGTGGTGGCGTGCTCAGCACTGCGGGTAATCTCGTTTTTCAAGGACGTGGCACGGGCGAATTAGCAGCTCTTGACGCCTATACAGGTGAAACACTGCATCAAATCGCAGTCGGCGCGAGCATGATGGCTGCACCAATGAGTTATAGCGTTGACGGCATTCAGTACGTTGCAATATTGACAGGTGTTGGTGGTGGCAATGGTAACGACTACGTTCCAGGTATGGCCGCCTACACCTACGGTAATGCTGGACGCTTGATCGCGTTCAAATTGGGCGGAGGAACTGTGCCAAAACGACCAGAGGTTGTTCACGCAGGGGCCAGCACTGCACCTCCGGCAGTAGCTCGACGAGGCTCCCCACAACAAATTATGGAGGGGGAATCGCTTTTTCTTCGAAACTGCGCCAAGTGCCATGCCAACATCGATGGTCGTGGCGCTGGAATACCCGACTTACGGCGCATGAGCGCCGATACCCATAGAGCATTTAGACAGATCGTTCTCGAAGGCACACTCGTAGAACGTGGCATGGGCAACTTCTCTGACCTACTCAATGCAGATCAGGTCGAGGCCTTGCATACTTACCTGATCGACGAAGCCTGGCAGTTATTTTCTCGCAATGTTCCAACCGGGGAGTGGCACTCTGGCGAGCAAGAGCTTCCGTGAATTGTGAACTGGCTGCCGGCCTAAAATTACGGCGCAGCCGCTGAGCGTTTAAGCGAGGGAGCCTTTGCCAGAAACCCCGCTGTTTATTTGAAAAAATTAGCAGTCGCTATCAGGTGGTGCAAACCCGCAACTCTAGCGCCCCTAAATTTTTCGTCCAAGTTTCGTTAATACTCATGCTGCGTCAAGGGTTGCCGGAGTGAGGTTTGGCGCGTAGACCTAACTCAATTGCGACGGAAATTTTTAGATGACACGAAGAACCTACGAGTCTGATGGCGAACACATTCAAACCGCCGACGACCTTGATGAGCTCGTCCATGACAAGCGTCAAGGCTGGCGCGCCAATCCGGCTAAGGCGCGGCGGCGCCAGCGTCGTTACAAAAAACGCCTAACTCACACATTGGTAGGCATGAACCAGCAGGTTGGTAGCCAATTTGAGGGCTAGTCGACGCTGCACTTCAGCCAAGGACCTCAAGTTGCAGGCGCCCGGCAGAATAACTTGGCTGGGGCTTAACATAGAAAGTACGCATTGCTAACGGCAGCCAAGGGCTAGAACAAAGTACCAACAAGCCAGCCAATACCGTGCGCTCGCCCTATTACTGATGCCCTACTCACACTTCATCGCATAGCATTTGACAGACGAGCGAGGGCCTCGGTACTGTTTTAATGGTTCAGAACCCAAAAATAAACGAGGAAAATAACGATGAAAAATACCTTCAAAACCCTGCTTGCTCTAGGAGTTGTAGGCGTACTTCACACACAACCCGTAGTGGCCGACCACCATATGCCCAGTGGCTTCGGGGGCACTGAACTGTATGGCTGCGAAATGAACGAAGGCAAAGCCCCTGCCGACCTTATGTCAGTGGTTGACGAGTGGAACAGTTGGTCTGACGAAAAAGGAATGAACGACTACTACGCCTGGGTTTTGACCCCCGTATTCGGTTCCGACATTAATTTTGAGCGCACTGCGTTTTGGTTTGGCTTTACTCCCGACTTTAAAGCCATGGGTAAGACCCTAGATGCTTGGTTTACCGAGGGCGCAGAGCTCAATGCTAAGTATAATGAGGTTTGGACGTGCAGCGCGCACATGGAATTCGCGTCGCTCATTGTTCGTGGTGGCGGCGGCGAATCCTCCTCAGGTTATGCCAGTTTTAGTGACTGCACATTTCGTGAAGGCATGGAGATGGAAGACCTGATGGCCGCTCAGGCGAAATACAACGCCTATCTCGATGAACAGGAGGTTCCCAGCGTAACCGTCTATCATCTACCAGGGCACGGCAACCCTCAGGACGCTGGCTATCAGATGAAAATATCAAACTGGGTCTCAGATTTGAGCACCTATGGCGAAAACTCTGAAAAATACGTGAACCAAGGTGGCTGGAAAGTGCAACAAGACACGGTCGGGTCCGTTATCTCCTGTGATAGCCCTAGGATGTATACCGCGACGCTTGTGCGCTCCGGCGACTAAAACTTAAGCAGCTACGGCACTCTAACCGTACACCTGCCGGGGCCAAGCCCCGGCTTTTTTTTGTCCGATGTTTTTCGCCCTTAATAGCGCTTTTAAATTTTTGATAGCGTCCGCTATAAAGCTGCTAAATTTTGCTGTACTGCGCTACCGCCCCTCTTTCTGAAGCAGTACAATTGCGCCCTCAGAATGCTCGGGTAAACGGTCAACCCACTCTGTAACAACCTGCCCATGAGAATCATGGCATCGATAGATGCCTTGGCTGACCTGAAACGGCATACACATTACATGGCGCATGGGCATCCCGCTTTTCGCACCAAGGAGACTTCTATGGCAGCACCAGAATATCCCGGACTAGACACCCTGGCATTGCATGCAGGATCACAACCCGACCCGGCTACGGGGGCCCGTGCCACTCCGATCTATCAGTCGGCGTCTTTTTGTTTTCCCGATTCAGACTACGCCGCCTCCTTATTTAATATCGAGCGGGCGGGTCACGTTTACTCACGCCTCAGCAATCCAACAAATGCTGTGTTAGAGGAACGAATCGCCGCTTTAGAAGACGGCGTAGGCGCCATTGCTACCGCGAGTGGCCAAGCCGCGCTAACCCTCGCCATCATGACGCTCATGGGCGCGGGGTCTCATATTGTCGCTGCCGCAGCGCTCTATGGCGGCAGTCACAACCTCCTGGCCTACACCCTACCCCGCTTAGGCATTGAAACGACCTTTGTCGATGCTAGGGACCCCCAGGCTTTTGCCGCAGCAATTCAGGACAATACCCGACTGGTATTTGCCGAGACCGTGGGCAACCCTGGACTTGATGTGCTCAACATTCCCGAGGTGGCAGCTGTTGCCCATCAAGCGGGCCTACCACTGATGGTGGACTCTACCTTTACCACGCCGTATTTAATCAAGCCCTTCGAACATGGGGCCGATATCATCATGCATTCCGCCACTAAATTTCTCAGTGGTCACGGCATTGTCATTGGCGGTCTTCTGGTAGACGGAGGGCGCTTTGACTGGGACGCGTCTGGCAAATTTCCAACCCTCACTGAACCCTATGCCGGATTTCATAATTTGGTGTTCAGCGAGGAATTTGGCCCCGCCGCTTTCATTCAACGCGCGCGCAAAGAGGGCTTACGTGACTTTGGAGCATGCATGAGTCCTACCACCGCATTCCATATTTTACAGGGCGTTGAAACGCTCGGTATTCGCATGCACCGCCATGTGGAAAATACCCGAAGGATTGTTGAATTTCTCAATCAACATGAACAAGTTAGTCGCGTGGGATACCCCGAGTTAGAGGGACATCCCGACCAAGCATTGGCCTCAGCACTATTACCTAAAGGCTGCAGTGCGGTATTCAGTTTTGATCTCGTTGGTGGCCGGGAAGCTGGCATTGCATTTGTCGACGCCCTCAATCTATTTTCGCACCTTGCGAACGTGGGTGATGCTAAATCGCTGGTCATCCACCCCGCAAGTACAACACATCACCGAATGGATGCCGCAGCACTGGCTGCCGGAGGCATTGGCGAGGGCACCATTCGCCTGTCGATAGGCCTGGAGGATGCAAAAGATTTAATCGCTGATTTAAAACAAGGATTGCGCGCTGCCGGTAAGGTTGCTGCCAAGCAATCGGTGACGCCATGAAAATCACTATCGATGACAGCAGCGTCTACTGCTATACAAATTCCAGAAACATCGACAGCAGCAAGCCCTCGATTGTTTTCATCCATGGGTCGGGCATGGATCACACGGTCTGGACTTTAGCCGCTCGCCACTTCGCTCGTCACGGTAACAATGTAATTGCGGTTGATTTACCGGGACATGGACGCTCAACCGGAGCACCACTGCAAAGCATTCCCTCGATGGCAGACTGGCTAGAGAAAGTTCTCGACGCCCTCGAAGTTGAAGCTGCTGCAGTGGTTGGCCACAGCTTGGGGAGTTTAATTGCCCTGGACTTTTCGGCAAGGCACGCTAAACGTGCACGAGCCTTGGCTATGGTTGGCACCATCGTACCCATGCCAGTCTCTGGTGCCATCCTCGATGCCTGTAAGAACAACGATCATGCGGCATTTGACATGCTGACACAGTATGGACTCAGCAAGCGGCACCAATATGGCGGTAATCGCAGCTCCGGCATATGGATGGTCGGAAGCTCTCTCAGACTCTATGAGCGATCGCAACCCGGCGCACTGTATTTCGACATGAATGCTTGTAACGAATATCAAAATGGCCTTGAAAGTGCATCTGCGGTCGAGTGCCCCGTGCTCATGGTGCTGGGGAGTGAAGATCGTCTGACCCCGGTGCGAGGTACAGGCCCGTTGCAAGAAGCGTTTCATCAGCCGGAGGTCAGCGTAATACAAGGTGCGGGACACACGCTCATGATGGAAGCACCCAATGCGCTTTTGGATGCACTGCATAGAGTTCTCTAAAAAAACCCACCTGTCGTCAATAGATTGGCCGCCCGTTGCCAGAGCGCTAGCAATGAGTCAGTAGCGCAGTCGGCCCCTCCATTGAAGCAATACCTATAGCGAGACTACAGAGGTTCAGCGTCTATGAAGAACATTACCATTTGGCATAATCCAAGGTGCTCAAAGTCGCGGCAAGCCCTCGCGCTGCTTGAGGCCGCGGGGGTCAATCCAGAAGTCGTGAAGTATTTAGAAAATCCACCGACAAAGACTGAACTTGAAGCGGCCTTGAAAAAACTCCAAATCAGTCCTGCTAAACTCGTACGCCGAGGGGAGGCAGTTTTTAAAACCTTGACGTTGTCTGAAAAAAGTTCAGATCAAGAATGGGTCAGCGCGATGATGAACAACCCCATTCTTATCGAGCGCCCCATTATCATGAGCGACGACCAGGCTGTGATTGGAAGACCGCCGGAAAATGTCCGAGAGCTACTGTAATCATCGGAGGGCTCTCAGTGCTAGTAGCATTACGCTACCGCGTGAATGTCTCTCAATTAAAAAGTCCATACTTCGGATATCAAAATGTATTTACGACGGCAGTCTCAATTACTGCTGCCATCGGCATCTGTTCAGTTGAGGCAAGGCCTTTTGCAACCAGCCATAAGGTCGCTTTAGCAATCGAATAACGAGAAGATCGCGTCTAGAGGTCCAGCTTAGTAACCGCAATTGGGCGCTTTTTGTCTCACTTCATTAGCCACCAAATTAGAGCCAAAACCTTGCACCAATCAGTCAGTCCATTTTTACCCCGCCACACTGACGGGCGTGTTAGGCTCTTTAAGGATATTCATTAACCATATAGTCATGCTCGCGTTTGCACTCACCATATTCACCTCCGCATTCTTACTCTTTCAGATTCAACCTCTGATCACAAAATTCATCCTACCTTGGTTCGGCGGTGGCACCGCAGTCTGGGCAGTTTCGATGTTGTTTTTCCAGTCTTGCCTCGTTGCAGGCTACGGCTATGCTCACCTTTCGGTCAGGTATTTAGGTCTGCGAAGGCAAACCCAATTACATATCGTTTTTTTATTGCTGGCCATGATACAAATCCCCATTTCCCCATCAGGGCTCTATGAGTTCGATGCGGCACAAAACCCAACGCTGCAAATTTTGAGCATTCTCATTCGAACTATTGGCGCTCCATTTTTGGTGTTGTCGGCCACGGCGCCGCTGATACAAGCCTGGGCGAGCGAAATTAAAGCAACCAACAATCCCTACCGCCTGTACGCATTGTCTAATGTTGCGGCGTTGGCAGCGCTGTTGAGCTACCCGTTTATCATCGAACCCATATTCAACCGGCAGCTGCAAGCGCAAGCATGGTCCATGACCTTTTTGGTTTTTACTGCGCTCTGCGTCTACTGTGCTTTCGCCACTGCGTCGCGGTCTAAAACTCATACCTCAGCACCGTCAACACGTGATGATAATAGACCCCGTGTTCCCATCGTTTCGTGGCTGCTTTGGCTCATGCTTCCGGCGACTGCAGTAACGTTATTGTTGAGTGTGACTAATCAACTCACCCGCGACCTCGTTTCGATACCCTTTTTATGGGTAATGCCATTAAGCGTTTATTTACTGACCTTTATCATTGCCTTCGACAACGAGCGTTGGTATCGGCGCAGGCTGTTTCTACCGCTTTTTGCCTTTAGTCTTGCCTGGATCCTTTACCTATTACTTGGTGAGCCACTCAATGTCACTTGGACGATTATCGTTTTCATGTTCACGCTATTTGTCTTGTGCATGGTCTGCCACGGAGAGCTGTACCTTTTAAGGCCTGAAGCAAATCAACTTACCGGTTACTACCTCGTAACGGCCATAGGGGGCGCCTTGGGTAGTGCCTTCGTGTCTATGTTCATGCCAATATTTAGTGATCGTTATATTGAATTGCAAATAGGCGTATCAATGACAATCGTATTGGTAGCCTTTATTTTGATTAGGGACAAAAATATCGACCTCCCAACCTCGGTCGCTGCGCCCGTAAAAGCCGCCCTAATTGTTAGCTGCCTTGCGATTATTTTGCTATTTGCTCAGTCTGCGCAAGAAGATGAACTAAACATCGTCTATCAGACTCGAAATTTTTACGGCGTTTTAACCGTGGAACGACAAAATGCTGGCACCTCTGAGGAATTTTTATTACTGAGAAATGGCAACAGCTATCACGGCGCACAGCCCACTACAGCACTTAACAGAGCGTCGCCGATTACCTATTACTCCCCCGGAAGTGGGATAGATATGGCGATGAATTTTTCAACAGACCTACCCCAAAAAAACATAGGTATGATTGGCCTGGGTATTGGCACCGCAATCAGTTATGCGGGGGCACAAGACACAGTAAAAGTGTATGAGATCAATTCTGCTGTCGTGGACATTGCGAATCGATATTTCACCTACCTTTCAGATGCAAAAGCAGAGGTTGATATTGTTTTGGGGGATGCCCGAAAATCACTAGAAAAGGAACCGCCTCAAGCTTTCGATATTTTAATACTAGACGCTTTTTCTAGCGATGCGATTCCAGTGCATTTATTGACCCAGGAGGCTTTCGAGCTATACCTGAAACACCTCAAGCCTAATGGTATTATGGCGGTGCTTATCTCAAGTTGGCATTTCGATTTTCAGCCTTTACTCAGTGAGATAGCAATTTCCATGGGCTTTGAATCGGTAGTTGTAAAGAACCACGCACAAAGCACACAGCAATGGGCCTCTCGTTGGATGATTTTGACAAAAAATCGCCAATATATGTCTCAGAAATTTATTCAGTTAGAGAAGCAAAAAATGCTAATGAACACTGGCGATGTACGCTTGTGGACGGATGATTTCTCGAGCCCGTTTCAGTTACTTAAAAAATGATCTACTACCTTACGTTCGTTCTCGCTTTCTGCAGTATCGCCTACGAACTCTTGCTGGGACAGACACTCAGTGCCTTCTTGGGAAACACAGTACTAAGATATAGCGTAACTATTGGCCTTTACATGATGTCCTTGGGGCTTGGATCATTAATTGCAGAGGGACGCTTCGTAAACCGTCCTGCGGTTGGATTGCTACGTATCGAAGTGTTATTGACTCTAATCGGCGGCAGTTCAGCGGTGCTTCTATTTTTTGTTGATAGCCTTGGTGCCTCGGAACTCACCCTGTCAGTTACTGCCCATTTGCTCATCGTAATTATTGGTGTTTTATCCGGCTTCGAAATTCCCTTGCTAATCGCACTGAAAAACGCGGACGCAAAATACCGCGATAACGCGATCATTGGCGTCAATTACCTCGGAGCATTTTTGGGCACCATGACATTTGCGTTCCTCCTTTATCCTCACGCGGGGTTGATACCCAGCTCATTCATCATAGCTTTACTTAACGCAAGTGTTGGCATAATGCTTCTTCGGCAAAAAAAGCACGTCTGCGAATCAGACCTACCGCACTTCCACGGCATGCTAGTCATTGTTTCTGTTCTGGCATTGGTTCTAGTTTATTATTTAGTGATGGCAGATCACATCAGTGAACTTGTTCTGCAAGCGTACCTAAGATAAGTGGGGGGGTAAGTACATTGAAGGACTCAGCCGAAGCGTACGGCGACCATTATCTAGTGGACCTGCATGGATGTGACGCCTCCGTAATCGAGAGGGTTGAGCCAACACAAGAGGCATTGCTTTCCGCTGCAGAACGCTGTGGCTCCACAATCATAGAATACTTCTTCCACCAGTTTTCACCCGCAGGCGTCAGTGGGGTTATTTTAATTGCTGAGTCGCATTTCAGCGTACACACTTGGCCAGAGAGTAATTTTGCCGCCGTTGACATTTACACCAGTGGCGACGTGATGCAACCCAATATTGCCATTACCTTGTTGCAAGACGCGTTCAGATCTGACCATGTAGAAATCGTAAGAGTCACGAGAGGTAAAATAAAAGCCAAAGCAGACCAACCTCATGAGTAATACAACGGCATCTACACGAGTCATATATGCCGCAACACTCATTCTTGCAGCCTGCAGCTTGCTTTATGAGCTATTAATCGCGCAGGCCCTTGCCACATTTGCGGCAAATACAGTTACCTGGTACAGCGTCACCGTAGGTCTGTACCTCGCCGGCATGGGACTGGGTGCACTACTGCATGACAAACACCCGACAGCAAACCTCTGGGCAAGGTTTTTCCGGGTTGAAGTCGCCCTCAGCGCGGCAGGCGCCATCGCAGTGCCGCTTTTACACTTTAGCCACACCGGCGGCTTGTTGCTCGATATAAATGGTTACAGTTTACTCGGGCAACTCCTGTTCTTCGGAACGGGGCTGCTCCTAATAACAACCATAGGCGTTCTAACGGGAGTTGAGCTACCTCTCTTAATTGATGTGGCTAATACTGCCTCGGACAAAAAGCGCTTAACCAATCGAGTACTAGCCGCAGACTACATGGGGTCGTTGCTTGGTGGACTGGCGTTTCCATTGCTGCTGGTGCCACACCTTAGTCTTGTTACCATTGGGTTGATCACTGCAAGTATGAATATCACTTTAGCAATTTTGGCGTTACGGACTTTCATCCCCAGCCGAAGTCAATTTGCATTCAGATTTATACCCAGCGGTTCATTGGCTGTAACAATAGCGCTTGGTTTGTATTGTGCCGAGCCGCTAGACCGATACTTCACCAAACTATATTATTTTTATAGAGAGCAATCTCATGACTTAGGGCAACTTTTTGCCTCGATGGATAATGCCGAAGACGTGTTTCGCGCTCGTTCGTCTTATCAAAGAATTGACCTGGTTCATGCAAAGAAAGGCTTCCAGGCAGACTATCTGCATGGCTTTTACTCCAACAAGTTCAGTGAAAAACCACTGCTACCGAAGAACTACGCGCTGTTTCTCAACGGAGACTTCCAGCTGTCCTCCAATTATGAGGAGTACTACCACGAGTTCTTCGCCCATTTTCCTATCATCACAAACGGTTCTGTACCTAGTCGAGTTTTAGTAATGGGGGGCGGCGACGGACTGCTTTTGAGGGAGCTTGTTAAATATGCTGACATCCAGAGCATCGTACACGTGGATCTTGATCGAGAACTGGTGGAACTGGCGACAACAAACCCCATACTCGCGGCAATGAACGAGGGCGCACTAAATGACCCACGCATAATCAGGCACTTCGACGATGCATATCACTACATCCGTAATACCACAGACACCTATGATGCAATTTACTTAGACTTTCCATCGCCTAAAGATTACAACTTAGCAAAGCTTTACAGCCGAGAGCTCTATCATTTCGCTCGCCAGAAATTGAGAAGAGATGGCTTCATCACGCTTGATGCTCCTGGCATAGAAACATCAAAGGAAATGCGCGAAATTTATACCAGCACTCTAGCCGCGGCGGGTTTCAAGTTTGTCACTCCATACATATCGAAAATTGAGAATGTTAACGAAGACGCATTAGAGTTCTTGCTCGCGTCCGGCTACGACAGCACTAAAGCTAAAAAAATAATGGCCAGACAAGCAGCTTCGATGCGACTTGGTTTTGTGATCGCCAGGGACACCTGGCCTGACCGACCTATTTATCGGGACCCCGAAGTGGTCCTCTATGCAATTAACGATGCACGCTTATTTCTGACGCTAAATAAAAATCAATATCTACCCCCAGTAAACCCAGACAAGGTCAACTCGATTTTTCGCCCAACGCTTCAAAATATGAGTGTTTGGAATCTACGCTCTGCCTGGTAACTGGCATTTTTAGCAAGACATTAAAGGACTCCGTCAAGCCAAAAGAGCGTTCAAAACATGAGTATTTTCTGTGCTTTAAGCGCTTTATTTAGTTCATTCAACGCCCGCTAATACGTTTTCTTCAAGAGCCTTACTCGAATTGTCCAAATGTGAGTTATTTAGCGCTGTTCAGTAAAAACCGATTCCGAATTTGACACCCCAACCCTAGCCTAGGCTGCAAAATTTTGCTGCAATTAGCTACTGGGTACGATGGGTGAAATTT
>Ga0206677_10002405_pt1 | contig 16463 bp, 12 predicted proteins | sample M130m12015metaG_FD_155475 | JGI IMG/M metagenome (GOLD analysis project Ga0206677, IMG submission 155475) | Ammonia-oxidizing marine archaeal communities from Monterey Bay, California, United States - M1 30m 12015 | ecosystem: Environmental > Aquatic > Marine > Intertidal zone | place: USA...
TTGTTTAATAATAAAAGTAAAATGAAAAATTACCTATGCATTGTAATTGCGTTTTTTTGTTTAGGCACCTATGCACAAAGCGATGACGAACCTGTAGTTTGGGAGCATACATGGAAGCGTATTTCACAGACACAAATTGAAATTCAGTTTAAGGCAACGATTTTCGAGAAGTGGCATTTGTATGGGGTTGAATTACCCGAAGATGGACCCCTTCCCACTGAATTTATTTTTGAGGTAGATTCTACTAAATTTGTATTGACCGAACCTCTGAAACAATCCACCCCTAAGTTTGAATTTGATCCAATTTTTGAAATTGATCTTTCTTTTTTTGAGGGTGAAGCCATTTTCACTCAAGTGGTTGATGTTATTGATTCGGGTTTGGATCTAATTACAGGCGAAATCGCCTATCAAGCTTGTGACGATCGGCTATGTATTTTCAGATCCGAAAATTTTGCCATAGCCCTAAAAGAGGGAGTTACAATTTCCTCATTGGAATTGGATCAGAAAAGTATTGAGCGCTCAAAAGCATTGACTTTAGACCTCAAGAATAAAGAATTTTTAAAAAGTAACCTCACCGAGTCCGAGCAGAAATCCCCTTTTTTAAATTTATTTTTACTTGGATTTTTGGGTGGTTTTATTGCTCTTTTGACTCCTTGCGTCTTTCCTATGATACCCCTCACGGTTTCTTTTTTCTTAAAACAAGCCAAAAGTTTGCGAAAAGGAATTTCAAACGCAGTGCTCTACGGATTTTTTATTGTTTTGATCTATATAATCTTGAGTTTGCCCTTCCATTTTATCGATTCAATCAACTCCGAAATATTGAACTCCATTGCAACTAATGTTCCTCTAAATCTCTTGTTTTTTGTAGTCTTTATTGTATTTGCTTTTTCTTTTTTTGGCTACTACGAATTGACTTTACCCAGCAGCTGGGGAAATTCTTCAGATTCAGGATCAACAGTGCGAGGAGCAGCAGGGATTTTCTTTATGGCGTTGACTTTGGCAATCGTTTCATTTTCGTGTACGGGTCCTATCCTAGGATCCCTTCTGGCGGGAAGTTTGACAACTGATGGTGGTGCTTTTCAGCTCACTGCAGGGATGACAGGTTTTGGTTTTGCTTTAGCATTACCTTTCGCTCTTTTTGCCCTATTCCCTAATGCACTCAATGCTTTACCAAAATCAGGAGGTTGGATGAACACAGTGAAAGTATTTCTTGGATTTTTGGAACTTGGGCTGGCACTTAAATTTTTATCCAATGCAGATTTGGTTTCTCATTGGGGACTTTTGAAGCGCGAAGTATTTTTGGGAATATGGATGCTGTTAGCTCTTGGACTGACCTTGTATCTGTTCGGAGTTTTTAGGTTTCCTCACGATCAAACAGCTAAGCTTTCAAAAACTAGAATTGGAGCAGGGGGTCTCAGTTTAATTTTTACAGTTTACTTATTCATCGGAATGGTTTCCAAAGCAAACACCTTAAAATTATTGAGTGGTTTTCCTCCACCCGAATTTTACAGCGTTTATGCTACCGAAAATGACTGTCCTCTGGGGCTCAAATGTTACAAAGACTTTGAAGAAGGATTGGCAGTTGCTCGACAAACCCAAAAGCCAATCCTTCTCGATTTTACTGGATGGGCCTGTGTAAATTGTAGAAAGGTTGAAGAAAATGTTTGGTCTCAAGATGATGTTTATCAAATCCTAAACAACGAGCTTGTATTGATTTCTTTGTACGTAGACGATCGTAAAGAATTGGATGAAGATTCCCAGTTTAATTTTCAATTTCCCGACGGAAGAATCCAGGAGATAAATACTATCGGAGAACAATGGGCAGCTTTTCAAAGCCTTAATTTTAATTCTGCATCTCAACCCTTTTATGTGTTAATGGAAGCCGATGGAACCCTGCTTAACAGCCCCATCCAATACACAGATGCCAAAACCTATTACGAGTGGTTGCGATCTGGAATTTTCAAAAAATGATAATTCATTTTTTGAATTATTTTAAGTTAGTTTTCAGGTTTTCAGCAGTTGTCAGAAGCCTATTTTTCAGCCCAGTTAATTTTTGTTTGCCTCTTTAAATATTGTTTTTTTAAAACAATACTTGTACATTGAATTTCCAAATCTTACGCTTATGCTTGTTCAAATATTTGGGAGCGCTGTCTACGGGATAGATGCTCATCCCATTACCCTTGAAGTTAATATTGACAAAGGTATCGGATATCATTTGGTTGGTTTACCAGATAATGCCATAAAAGATAGTAACTACCGTATTGCGGCTGCTTTGCAAAACATTGGGTACAAGCTTCCAGGGAAGAAGATCACAATCAAAATGGCTCCTGAAATAAATCTGTAAGTGAAATTGCCTATGAACTGGGGTTTAAATATCCGCAAAATTTCAGCAGATTGTTTAAGCCAAAGGTTGGGTATTCTCCTTAAGAATTTCGATTTTTAAATTAAAGTTTTCATTTGATTGGTTCTATTTTTAAACTAACTATCCAAAAGCCTTGTCCAAATTTTGAAACATTAATACTTATTTGTTTGGGTATTAATGTTTTTTATGTTGGGATATTTGATTTCAGACTAGTAAAAAATGAAGTTTTTTCATTACAAAAAAAATTTTGTCTTGTTGGCTATCCTAAAATGATTAACTTCACTGGAAAAAAATGTTTCCAAAGTTTAATGGAGGTCCAGCAATAATAATTACGGCTGCTTTTATTGGTCCAGGAACAATAACGCTTTGTGTTTTAGCTGGTGTTAAAAATGGGTTTTCGTTGCTGTGGGCAATGTTGTTGTCTATTTTTATTACCATTTTTATTCAGAATACAACCGCTCGAATTAGTTACACTACCCGAAAAGGATTGGCGGAGAGTTTGCTGCTTCAAACATCAAATCCATTTTTTAAGCTTCTTTTGGCTTTACTACTCATTAGTGCTATTTTTATCGGAAATGCTGCTTATGAAGCGGGGAATTTGACTGGTGCTTTGATTGGATTCCAATCGATCATTTCTGATGTTAATTTTCATTTTGGAACTCGTTTTGACTTCCTTCCTGTTTTTATAGGAATCTTAGTTGCTGGATTAATCTTGTTGGGTTCCAACAAGCTTTTAAAAAATGTATTGGTCAGCATTGTTCTTTTGATGAGTGTATCTTTTTTTATTACCGCCCTATTGACAAAACCCAATCTGCAAGACCTTTTTTACGGTCTTTTTATGCCCACTTTCAATTCAAAAGATACGCTTACTATTGTTGGTTTATTGGGAACAACAGTAGTGCCTTACAATTTATTTTTACATGCTGCATTGGTAAAAGACGAATATTTTTCACTGGAGTCTCTTAGGTGGGATACTATATTTGCTGTTGGTTTGGGAGGACTGGTGTCCTTGTGCATCATAATTTCAGCCGCTGCACTGCAGGGTCAGCCCGTAGAGTCCGCCTCAGATTTGGGATTGGCATTGGCACCTTTGTATGGTAATTTTGCTACAACGCTCATGTCTGTAGGGCTTTTTGCAGCGGGCATTACCTCTGCAATTACTGCGCCTATGGCTGCTGCCTTTGTAGTTTGTGAATGTTTTGGATGGCGAATTAATTCTGTGGGATACAAAACTGTTGCACTTTTGGTTCTTGCCACAGGTGTTGTTCTTTGTTCTTTACAGATTAGACCCATTGAAGTAGTCAGATTTGCTCAAATTACCAATGGAATTTTACTACCAGTTGTAGGCTTATTTTTAGTTTTATTGATCAATAATTCTAGGCTGATGCAAGGAAAAACTGCCTCTGTTATTTCCAATATTATTTTATTTGCTATTGAATTTTTTTTCCTTTTTTTAGGAGTAAAAAGTTTGGGTTTAATTTTTTGATATGTCAACAATCGATCTCAATTGTGATATGGGAGAAGGAGTTGGAAACGACTCCTTGATAATGCCCTACATAAGTTCCTGTAATATTGCTTGTGGTGGTCATTCTGGAGATGAAAACTCCGTGAGAGAAACTTTGGTATTGGCAAAAAAATACGCAGTAAAAGTTGGAGCACATCCCGCATATCCAGACCCGCAAAATTTTGGAAGAAAATCAATGTCTTTACCCAAGCAGGAATTAAAACACCACTTAAAGAAACAACTACTACTTTTTATGGAATGTTGTTCCCAAACAAAAAGTAGTATTCATCACATAAAACCGCATGGAGCTTTGTACAACGATATGTTTCAGGATAAAAGCCCAACAGATGTTTTTGTTGATCTCATAAAAGAATTACTTCCTAATGCTTTTGTTTATTGTTCGCCCGATAGCTTATTGGAAAAAGAATGCCAAAAAGTTGGGCTGAAAGTAATGCGTGAAGGATTTATGGATCGGGCATACAATCCCGATGCTACTCTTCTTTCTCGTTCTGTGGAAGGAGCCGTTTTGAAAAATTTGGATCAAATTGAACAACAGCTTTTGTTAATGGTTACCAAAAAACAGGTTCCAATTGTAGCTAACAAAACCATTGACTTGAATGTTCAAACTGTATGTTTGCATGGTGATAATCCCAAAGCAGTAGAAATAATCAAGCATGTTCATCAGCTTTTAAAAACAAAAGGAATTTATGTACACTAAAACAGATTTTTGGTTCAGTAAATTGGGAAACACTCTAATTTTGAATTTCCCCTATCGCGAGGGAGCAGAGGCTTTACAATTTATTTTGCAGTTGACTACAGTTTTAAAAACAAAATTTAAAACCCAACTGGAGGATGCAACGCTTTCATTCAATAGCATCAATCTTTTTTTTAAAGAGGAGTTTGATCCTCATAAAGTACACAAACAGATTTTTGGGACAATGGATTCTCTAAAAATCGAAAAGAATAAAAAGAGTAACCTTTGGAAGCTTCCTGTTTGTTTAGCCAAAGAATTCACCTCGGATCTCTTCGATTATTTCAATGAGGATCAGCAGCAAGTAAAAAGGTATTTGGAAGCGTTTATGAAACAGGAGTTTAGTCTTTTTTTTTATGGGTTTTTACCTGGTTTTCCATATTTGAGTGGGTTGCCAGAAGAATTGATGATTCCCAGAAAAAAGACTCCCAATCGATTGACACTGAGAGGAAGTTTAGCGGTAGGAGCAAGTCAAGTTGGAATTTATCCACAAGACAGTCCTGGCGGGTGGCATGTGCTTGGTAATTGTCCCATATCCTTGATAAATTTTGAAAAGTCTCCACCTAATTTTATTCAAGGTGGTGATCGGATACAGTTTTTTGAGATTTCAAAAGAAGAACATCAAGGGGTTCTAACGGCAATCAAAGAAAAAAGAAATCACCCTTTAATAGATCAAGCGAGTAATGATTGAAGTTATTCATCCGGGGTTTTACACTTCCATTCAAGACCAAGGGCGAATGGGATTCCGTCATTTGGGAATTCCCATCTCGGGGGCAATGGACAATAGAGCATTTGATTTGGCTCATTTACTTATGGGTGAAACAGCCAATACAACATTGATTGAGTGTACCTTAGTAGGGCCTATTTTGCGATTTGATGCGTCTTGTTCTTTAGTAATGACGGGTGCTCAAATGGAAGCTTTTTTAAACGAGACACCAATTAAAAACAACGAGGTTGTTACTGTAAACTCTGGAGATATTTTGAAGTTGAGACAAGTCCTCAACGGAATACGAACCTACTTAAAAATAAACCACTACTTAATGATTCCTGAGGTTTTGGGAAGTACTTCTTTTTACCAACCCATTACTTCCGAAGCATTACTCAAAAAGGGTACCCACATTTTTTGGTCAAAATCCAAAACAAGTTTTCAATCCAAAAATTCACGAATTCGAATAAATGATGATTATTTGTTTTCTGATGAACTTGAAGTTGAGAGGGGACCAGAATATGAGTTGTTCAAAGATTCATTGATGGAATCTCTTACGTCATCTAAGTTTGAGATAATAAGTCAGAACCGAATGGGGTATCGAATAAAAACTTCCTTGAAATCAAAATCTAAGGCGATGCTTAGTTGCGCTGTTCGACCGGGAACTGTTCAAATGACTCCATCTGGAACCCTCTTGATCGTAGGAATGGATGGACAGGTAAGTGGTGGATATCCTAGAATTTTTCAACTTTCCGATGATGCACTCAGTATTTTGGTTCAAAAAAAAGCAGGAGATAAAATATCGTTTAAACTTCTCGATAAACCTCTTCAAAGGGCACTCTAAATCGTTGCCCGTAAATACCGCCCTCTGCTCGGTATCCACAACCGATAATCATGTTTATTTCAGCCTTTTTGGGTAATCCGAGAATTCGCTTTACCCTTTTCGAATCGAAACCCTCCATAGGGCAAGTATCGTATCCCAAAGCAGCCATACTGATCATAAAGTTTTGAGAGGCGAGTGCAGCGCTTTTATGTGCAATAACCCTCACATCCCCAGAACTTACCTCACGATACATAGGGCGAAACATTCCGATTATAAAAGCTATTATCTTTTTTAACCATCCAAGAAGTCCAAAAAAATCAATGTAGATTATAGTAATTACCTTTTTGTAATAATTCATAGACTTTTTTTCGTCTTTCAAATTTTTTACTTTTTGGTTTTCAAATTGTTTTGTAAGAAAGCTGATGTTAGCTGCTGCTCTTTGTTTCCACAAGTCTTTTCGGACTATGGTAACCACAAGTTGAAGAGCTGTTTTTGCTGCCGACTGGTCAAAACATGCTTTTGCAATTTTTTGAAGTGTTTCGGTATTGGTTATGTGATAAAATTCCCAAAGTTGAAGATTGCTGCTTGTGGGAGCCAAACTTGCTTGTTGAATACATGATTTTACATCTTCTTTATTCAACGGTTTTGTTGCGTCGTATCTTCGAACTGATCTTCTGTATTCAATTGCTTTACTTACAGTTTTTTCGACCATTTTTTTTGTAAAAATAGATTATTATTATTTTTATTCATTTAAAAAATACAGTTTTAAAATCCATTTATTTTGTGATTAAAACAATAAAGCTCAAAAATAAATAAGTTTTAGCTAAATTTTAGGATAAAAGTTCAAGAATTTTGAGCCATTCACAAAAGCTATTTTTTGATTCGTAGAGTCGTTTTTTTTGCTTTATTTTGTCACTTGTTTTATTTGTAAATAGTGAACTTGGATATCGTTTATTTTTACAATTAAACAATTGTTTTTTAATATTTTAAAATTTAAAAATGAGTTTGAGTTTAGGGCATTTTAAAAAAAAAAAAGGAACTCTTTTTTTAAGTGTCATAATTTCGAATTAGATTTTAGACAGAATGGAATACAATAAGTTCAGTAAAGTGGTTACCCAAGACCCTACCCAACCTGCAGCACAAGCTATGTTGCATGCAATTGGTTTGACGGAAGAGGATTTTAAAAAACCCTTAGTAGGCATAGCATCAACAGGTTACGAAGGTAATCCATGCAACATGCATCTTAATGATTTGTCTATTGACATCAAAAATGGGGTACAAGCTTCAGATTTAGTTGGACTTATTTTTAATACCATTGGAGTGAGTGACGGTATTTCAATGGGAACTCCAGGAATGAGATTTTCACTTCCTTCCCGTGATGTTATTGCAGATTCTATGGAAACGGTAGTTCAAGCGATGTCTTATGACGCATTGGTAACCGTTGTTGGATGTGACAAGAATATGCCTGGTGCTTTAATGGCAATGCTCCGACTGAATCGTCCTTCAATCCTTGTCTACGGGGGCACAATAGCTCCAGGATGCCACAAAGACAAAAAATTAGATGTTGTATCTGCTTTTGAGGCTTGGGGCGAGAAAGTAGCTGGTACTATGAAGGAAAATGAATTCAAACAAGTTGTTCGAAACGCTTGCCCTGGAGCGGGTGCATGTGGAGGTATGTACACCGCAAATACTATGGCTTCAGCTATTGAGGCTTTGGGAATGGCATTGCCTTACAATTCTTCGAATCCAGCAATAAGTAACGATAAAAAAGTAGAATGCGAAAAAGTTGGTTCTGCTTTAAAGCATTTGATTGAAAACGATATTAAGCCCTCGGACATAGTAACCCGGAAATCCTTGGAAAATGCCATCAGATTGGTAGCAGTTCTTGGAGGGTCAACCAATGCAGTTTTACATTTTTTAGCGATTGCTAAGTCTGCAAAAATAGAGTTTACTCTAGACGATTTTCAAGCAATAATGGACACTACTCCGTTTTTGGCAGATCTCAAGCCCAGTGGAAAATACCTTATGGAAGATTTGCACAATATTGGAGGGGTACCTGCAGTTTTAAAATTTATGTTAACTGAGGGTATGCTCCACGGAGATTGCCTTACGGTTACTGGTAAAAGTTTAGCCGAGAACTTAGCTCAAGTTGAGGATCTCAAAGATGGACAAGATTTAATTCACTCCACAGATAATCCTATCAAAGCAACTGGTCATATTCGTATCCTCAAAGGAAATATTGCTCCTGAGGGATCTGTTGCAAAAATTACAGGAAAAGAAGGGTTGTTGTTCAAAGGTCCAGCACGTGTTTATGACAGCGAATACAAAGCCAATGATGGAATTGGGAAAGGAGAAGTTCAAAAAGGAGAAGTAATTGTTATACGATATGAAGGTCCTAAGGGAGGTCCTGGAATGCCCGAAATGTTAAAACCAACTGCGGCTATCATGGGTGCTGGCTTGGGTAAAGATGTTGCCCTGATTACGGACGGTCGTTTTTCTGGCGGAACTCACGGTTTTGTGGTCGGTCATATTGTCCCCGAAGCCCAAGAGGGTGGTGCTATTGGACTGATCCAGAATGGAGATATTGTTGAAATAAATGCAGAGTCCAATACGTTAAATGTTTTGGTAAGTGATCAAGAATTAGAGGAAAGAAAAGCAAGTTGGAAAGAACCTGCATACAAATTTGAAAGAGGGGTGCTTTACAAATACATTAAAAATGTTTCCACAGCTTCAGAAGGTTGTGTAACAGACGAGTTTTAAAATGAAAAATCAAAAAACCAATCATATTTCTGGGGCAGAGGCTGTTATTCGCTGCCTTTTGGCAGAGGGAGTAGATTTAATTTATGGGTACCCCGGAGGTGCCATCATGCCGATCTACGACGAGCTTTACAAATATTCAGATGTTCTTCAACACATTTTAACCCGACACGAGCAAGGAGCTACACATGCTGCTCAAGGCTATGCAAGAACGTCGGGTAAGGTCGGAGTAGCAATGGCTACTTCAGGTCCAGGTGCTACAAATTTGGTAACGGGTATTGCTGATGCTCAAATTGATTCTACACCAATAGTTTGTATTACAGGGCAAGTAGCGTCTCATTTGTTGGGCTCCGATGCTTTCCAAGAAACCGATATTATTGGAATTTCTACGCCTGTAACCAAGTGGAATTATCAAATAACCAAAGTCAGTGAAATTCCAGAGATCATGGCAAAAGCATTTTACATTGCAAGATCTGGAAGACCTGGACCGGTTTTGATTGACATAACCAAAGACGCTCAATTTGACCTGTTTGATTTTTCATACAAAAAGTGCAAAGCCGTTCGAAGCTACGCTCCAATTCCTACTTTAAATACCAATCAGATTTCAGAAGCAGCAGAAGTAATCAATAAAGCCAAAAAGCCTATGATAATCTGGGGTCAGGGTGTTATTCTGGGAGAAGCTGAAGAAGAATTCAAAAACTTTGTTGAAGCTTCTGGGATTCCAGCAGCATGGACAATATTGGGGTTATCGGCTTTATCGACAAAACACCCTTTGAATATGGGTATGGTTGGCATGCACGGAAACTACGGGCCCAACATCCTCACCAATCAATGCGATGTTTTGATCGCAGTAGGAATGAGGTTTGACGATCGAGTTACCGGTAATTTGGAAACTTACGCCAAACAAGCTACTGTTGTTCACTTAGAAATTGATCCCGCTGAGGTTAATAAAAATGTTAAAGCACATTATCCTGTTTTGGGTAATTGCAAAGAAAGCTTAATAATGCTTACCTCTATGGTAAAACATAATGAATACAAAGACTGGAAACAGCTTTTTGCAGATCATATGCAAATAGAATTTGATGCTGTAATTCAGGGTGATACATTACCCACAAAAGAAGGTTTGACCATGGGAGAGGTTATTGTTGGAATAAATAAACATACTCAAGGTGACGCTGTTTTTGTTACTGATGTAGGGCAGCATCAAATGATTGCCTGTCGATATGCTGAGTTTATTCGATCGAAAAGTAATGTAACTTCGGGAGGATTGGGAACTATGGGATTTGCCCTTCCAGCAGCTATTGGAGCCAAAATGGGTGCACCCGATCGAGAGGTAGTTGCAATTATTGGGGACGGGGGTTATCAAATGACCATTCAAGAATTGGGAACAATTTTTCAAAATAGAACAGCTGTTAAAATTGTGGTTTTAAACAACGATTACTTGGGAATGGTTCGCCAATGGCAACAATTATTTTTTGATAAGAGATATGCATCAACAGAAATGGTTAACCCTGATTTTGTAACCATTGCGAAAGGCTACAAAATTGAAGCAAATCGGGTAAATAAAAGGGAGGATTTAGATAAAGCAATTCTTAATATGATTGCTTCAGATGAGCCTTATTTCCTCGAAGTTTGTGTAGAAAAAGAAGATAATGTGTTCCCAATGATACCCACGGGAGCATCAGTTTCAGACATAAGACTAAAATAAATGAGTGATTTCAAAAAATACACCATCTCAATTTACACTGAGAACAATATCGGTTTACTCAATAGAATATCTGCAATTTTTTTAAAAAGGCACATCAACTTCATTAGCTTATCTACTTCTCAGTCCGAAATTACAGACGTTTTTAGATTCATCATTGTAGTGAATATGACAGAATCGGGTGTAAAGAGAATCGTACAACAAATAGAAAAGCAAATTGATGTAATCAAAGCTTATTTTCATACAGATGAGGAAACAATTTTCCAAGAGTCTGCACTTTACAAAGTAAAATCGAGCTCATTGTTTGAAGAACGTCAGATTCAAAATACAATTAAAAATAGTAATGCAAATATCGTTACCGTTTCTCCAGATTTTTTTGTAATTCAAAAAACGGGTTTTCGGCATGAAACAGAACAACTTCGAGAATCACTCGAACCTTTTGGACTTCTTCAGTTTGTAAGATCAGGAAGAATTTCGATCACCAAAGAAAAAATGGGTATCTCAGAAATTTTAAATACATTTAAACAACAACACAAAGACTAAAACACAAAAATGGCAAATTATTTTAATCAACTCTCATTTAGAGAACAACTCAATCAACTGGCTCAGTGTAGATTTATGGAAGCTTCAGAATTTGAAGACGGAATTGATGCATTGGCAGGAAAGAAAATTGTAATTGTTGGATGTGGTGCTCAGGGACTGAACCAAGGATTGAATATGCGAGATTCTGGATTGAATATTGCTTATGCATTACGTCAAGGAGCAATTGATCAAAAAAGAGCATCTTACAACAATGCGAAACAAAACAATTTTTCTATTGGGAGTTATGAAGAAATGATCCCAGATGCTGATGTTGTTATTAACCTTACTCCAGATAAGAATCATACTCCTGTTGTTCAGGCAGTGATGCCCTTGATGAAAAAGGGAGCAACGCTTTCTTACTCTCACGGTTTTAACATTGTTGAAGAAGGAACTAAGGTTCGCGAAGATTTAACCGTTATTATGGTTGCACCTAAGTGTCCGGGTTCAGAAGTAAGAGAGGAATACAAAAGAGGTTTTGGAGTTCCAACACTTATTGCCGTTCACTCAGAAAATGACCCACAAGGCCATGGTTTAGCTCAAGCAAAAGCATATGCGGTAGCTACCGGAGGTCACCGAGCAGGAGTTTTAGAATCTTCTTTTGTGGCTGAAGTAAAATCTGATTTGATGGGAGAGCAAACCATTTTGTGTGGAGTGCTACAAACTGGATCTATTTTATGTTTTGATAAAATGGTAGAACAAGGAATAGATGCTTCTTATGCAGCAAAGTTAATTCAGTACGGTTGGGAAACCATTACCGAAGCTTTAAAGCACGGGGGAATAACCAATATGATGGATCGCCTGTCTAATCCTGCAAAAATTAAAGCATTTGAACTTTCAGAAGAGTTGAAAGAAATTATGGAGCCTTTGTTTCAAAAACATATGGACGATATCATGTCTGGTCATTTTTCTAAAACAATGATGGAAGATTGGGCCAATGATGACAAAAATTTATTGGGTTGGAGAGCTGCTACTGGCGAAACCGCATTTGAAAAAACTAATGTAACGGATCAAGAAATTTCAGAACAAGAATTCTTCGATCATGGCGTATTGATGGTTGCCTTTGTAAGAGCAGGGGTAGAGTTAGCATTTGATACCATGGTTGCCGCCGGGATAAAAGAAGAATCCGCTTATTACGAGTCTCTGCACGAAACTCCATTAATAGCCAACACCATTGCACGTAAAAAATTATTTGAAATGAATAATGTTATTTCGGATACAGCAGAATACGGATGTTATTTATTTGACCATGCTTGTAAACCCATGCTAACCGATTTTATGAAAAAGATAAATACTGACGTTATTGGAATGGCGTATGCAGCAGAACAAAACAATGGTGTTGACAATAAACAACTTATCGACATTAACGAAATCATTCGTTTTCACCCCATTGAAATGATTGGATATGAGCTACGTGACTCGATGATTGCTATGAAAAAAATCGTTTAAATATTGCAAAATAAACCTACAATACTAGGAGCTCAAAATGCACTACAGGTTATTTCAAAAGTGGCGCTTGAGTCTCCATTGCAATACAACGAACGCCTTTCAAATTCTTTTTCATCTTCTGTTTACCTCAAAAGAGAGGATCAACAACAGGTGCGTTCTTTTAAGATAAGAGGTGCATTCAACAAAATCAATTCCCTTCCAAAAAGCGAGCTCCAAAAAGGAATCGTTTGTGCTAGTGCAGGAAATCATGCACAAGGCTTTGCATTTTCATGTAATCAGTTAATGATATCGGGGACGGTTTTTATGCCAATACCAACTCCTAGTCAAAAGGTGGAGCAAGTTAGAATGTTTGGAGGGCCTTATGTGTCAATTGTACTGGGAGGTGATACTTATGATGATTCACAAAAAGCGGCTTTGGAGCATTGCAAAAAACAAAAGCAAGTTTTTGTTCATCCCTTTGATGATGTTGATGTAATCGAGGGTCAAGGAACAATTGCTATTGAGATGGTCAAACAGGCTGAGAAACCTCTAGACTATGTTTTTGTTCCCATAGGAGGCGGAGGTTTGATTTCGGGAATCCTTACGGTTTTTAAAGTTTTGTCTCCAAAAACCAAAATAATTGGTGTAGAACCTCTTGGCGCTCCTTCCATGAAAATTTCTCTTGAAAATCACAAAAATACACGACTCAAAAAAATCGATAAATTTGTTGATGGTGCTGCCGTTCAAAGGGTGGGAGACTTGAGTTTTGAAATTTGCCAGAATCTTTTGGATGATTGTATTACGGTAGATGAGGGTAGAATTTGTCAAGAGATTCTTGATTTGTACAACAAAGAGGGGATTGTAGCAGAGCCAGCTGGTGCTCTGTCCATTGCAGGAATAGAGCAATATGCTTCAAAAATTAAAGGCAAAGAAGTTGCTGCCATTTTGTGCGGAGGTAACAATGATATTACCAGAACCCCCGAAATTGAAGAACGGGCATTGCTTTATGCTCAACTCAAACATTATTTTATTGTTCGTTTTCCACAACGTGCAGGAGCACTTAAAGATTTTGTGACCAACGTTTTGGGACCTGACGATGATATTACTTATTTTGAGTTTACTAAGAAAAGTAATCAACATTTTGCTCCAGCGGTACTTGGTGTTGAATTAAAAAAAGCTTCAGATTTTGATTCTCTTCTTTATCGTATGAAAGCACAGGGTTTTTTCAGCGAATACCTCAATGATAAACCCGATTTATTTCAGTTTTTAAAAAACTAGAGGAATACCAAATTTAAAGAGTGCAATCAAAATCAAAACCGAAATACAATTGATTATTATTCCTACTCTTGCCATTTCATGAACCTTTACATAACCGCTAGCAAATACTATTGCATTGGGTGGTGTTGCCATGGGAAGCATGAAAGCACAGCTGCTAGCCATTGTTACTGGAATAAGTAAATAGAGCATGGGTATTTCCAAGCCAATTGCAATTCCAGCAACTACTGGCGCTAGTACTGCTACCAAGGCTACGTTGCTCATCAATTCTGTCATAAACAGCATCAAGAAAATAAGGAGGGACGCAGTCAAAAACACGCTAAAGTTTCCATCAGAAATGTAATTTGTAATCAAAGAAACAATCCCTGTTGAGGACATTCCTTTTGCTAAAGCTAGTCCTCCCCCAAAAAGGATCAAGATTCCCCAGGATAATTTTTGAGTATCTTCCCATTTTAAGATAAATTCTCCTTTCTTAAGATTGAAAGGAATGGCAAAAAGTGCCAATGCTCCTAAAATACTAATTACGGTATCGGATAATTTTAACCAGGGAAAGACAGAATTTATCGGTGTTCTAAAAATCCACAGGGATACAATTATTCCAAAAATCCACAGTACCTGTTTTTCCCGAGCTGAAATACTTCCTAGTTTTTTGAGTTCATGGTCAATGATATTATTTGAAGTGCTGAATTGTAAGTCTTTTGTTGGAAAAATCCAATGTACAAGTAAGAGGTAGATGATCGCTATCAAAACAAGTGCAAACGGAAGTCCAATTGCCATCCATTTTACAAAGGAAATTTCAATTTGATATTCGTTTTCTAGGAGACCTATGAGGACAGAATTTGGAGGAGTTCCTATTACGGTAGCTATTCCTCCAGCATTAGCAGAAAATGCAATTCCCAGCATAACACTTAAAGCAAAATTTTGTTGATTCGTATTTGGGGTCTCTTCTTTATTGATTAGTAAATGGATGACTGATAAGGCAATTGGAAGCATTACTACAGTGCTGGCAGTATTGCTGATCCACATGCTCATAAAAGCAGTTGCGATCATAAAACCAAGAATTACTTTTTTGGGCGTAGTCCCTGTTTTTTTGATAATTGACAGCGCTATTCTGCGATGTAAGTTTACTTTTTCGAGTCCAATTGCCAAAACAAAACCTCCAAAAAATAAAAATACAATTGAACTTCCGTAATTAGCACCCACATCATTAACAGACATCACTCCTGTTAATGGAAATAAAATTAATGGAATTAATGATGTTACGGAAATAGAAACAGCTTCTGTAATCCACCAAACAATCATCCAACTTGCACACGCCAGAACAGCACAGGCTTCAGAAGATAAATTTTCGAAGGGTAAGAGAATGAATAAAACAAAGAACAAGGGACCCAAAAAAAGTCCTATTGTTTTTGAATTCAAGAAATCACTCATACATTTTATTTTAACTAGTTTTAAAGATAACAGTGTTTTGTTTGTCTAACAAGTTTTATTCCGAGGTAATTTTAAATAATGACATCACTGTACAACATTATTGTTTCTTATATTTGATTTTTACTTTGTTAGCTAGTTAAATTATAAAATAAAATCCTTAATTTAGTTTAATATTTCAAATAAAAGGTTAGACAAAATAATCTTATGACACAACATTTAGAAAACAGTAAAGTTGGATCTGTAAAGTTCAAAAAACCAATACATTGCGATAAATATCTTGTTGATGGTGTTTTACATGCCTGGAAAGGAAACACCAGTAAAGTGTATTCAACAATTCAGTCCAAGGACAAAGATGGGGCTATGAATCCAACGCTTTTGGGTTCTATTCCCGATATGGAAACGGATACAGCTCTAGCGGCGTTGGGTGCAGCCGAAAAGGCATTTAACCGCGGCCAAGGGGTCTGGCCAACGATGAAAGTGAAAGACCGTTTACGTTGCTTGGTTTCATTTGCAGAAAAAATGAAAGAATCTAGAGAGCAAGTTGTGGAATTGTTAATGTGGGAGATTGGCAAAAATAAGGCTGATTCCTACAAAGAATTTGACCGTACTGTTGATTACATTTTTGACACAGTTGAGGCTTACAAAAAACTTGACCGTAAAAGCGCTAAGTTCGAAAAGCAATCTGGAATTCATGCCCACATAAGAAGAGGTCCACTGGGAGTTGTATTATGCTTAGGACCCTACAATTATCCCTTAAACGAAACCTTTTGTTTACTCATCCCTGCGATCATCATGGGAAATACTGCTATTTTTAAACCCGCTAAACATGGAGTTTTACTCATAACTCCATTACTCAATGCTTTTCAAGAAAGTTTTCCTCCTGGGGTGGTTAACATATTATTTGGTCGCGGACGAAAAATTGCTTCCCCCATAATGGAAACGGGTAAGGTAGATGTTTTGGCATTAATTGGTCACAGTTCTTCTGCAGTTGCCTTACAAGATTTGCATCCCAACAAGAACCGTCTTCGATTGGTTTTAGGTTTAGAAGCCAAAAATCCAGGGATCATATTACCCGATGCTGATTTGGACTCAACCATAAAGGAATGTATTTCTGGAACCTTTCCTACAATGGCCAGCGTTGT
>Ga0206677_10002406_pt1 | contig 16460 bp, 18 predicted proteins | sample M130m12015metaG_FD_155475 | JGI IMG/M metagenome (GOLD analysis project Ga0206677, IMG submission 155475) | Ammonia-oxidizing marine archaeal communities from Monterey Bay, California, United States - M1 30m 12015 | ecosystem: Environmental > Aquatic > Marine > Intertidal zone | place: USA...
TGTTGTATTGCTTAGCTTAGATATTATATACTTTTTGAATACTCATTTTTCTCTTCTCTTAATAATTGTTTAATTTTTTACAATTTTTTTTGTTATTGTTTCGTTAGAAGTTTTAATCCTCAATAAATAAATATCTGTATTTAAATTAGTGAGGTCTATAAGTTTGTTAGTAGTTTTTTAGAGAATTCTTTCTCCTAATACGTTATAAAGAACCATCTCTTTAATTTCAAACGAACCATTGGTTTCTATATTAACTGCATTACTAGTAGGATTAGGGAAAACACGTATGGTGTTTTTTAGATCTTCAAAATTTATAACTGACAGTGTATTGTCTATATGATTTTGAAAAAACAATAAGGCTTCCTCACCTGCATTAATATCCATATTTCCTGAATCTTCGGGCCAATCATGTCCGCCACCTACAATTTCATAATACCATATTTCATTATTATTAATACCATTTAAATACTTAGAACTATTTACAATACTTCCGTCTGTAATATCTAAGTCTGGTAATGTTTGAGTATCGACAGAAGTACATTCATTTTTTTCCACAAAATAATTTATTGTAAATGAGATACTAGGATAAGCACCTTACCCATCATTGTTATTTGGGTCTCCTATTAAAGGAGTTGTACTATCTATCTTCAGACCCATGTATTTCAAACAACGGTATGGGTAGGCCATCATTGCATTCATTTAGGATGTCTTGCATAATCATGCCAGCTACAGGTGCTACAGCCCTAAACGTATTATATGCTTGGCAAGCAAGCATCTAACACATTTCCCCACCATTAGAAAAGCCAGTTGCGAAGGTATAATCAGGATTTAAATTATGTGTTATTTGAAGGTATTCAGCTAGTTCAGTTAAAAAACCAACATCATGTACTGTTTCAGATTGATGAAAAGCATATCCGACATTCCAGAATCTATCTCCATTAGAATAAAGAGTTCCTCTAGGATAACAAACCGCAAAACCGTATTGATCTGCAATTTGATTCATTTGAGAGTAACTCCTTATACTATTTGCATCACCAGTAAAGCCATGCATAACAAATACCAAAGGCATATTCTCATTTAAACTTGAGGGCTCATAATATATATTGACGGTTAATACCGTCATGTTCAAATGAAATAAATTGTGCTTGAGTTATTAAATTAGAAAATAACATAACTATTATTAAAATAGTTAATTTATACTTTTCTTTCATTTTTAGTAGTTCAGAATGGAATGTGAATTTAAAAATAATAATGCAGCAATTCTAATTAGATATTATATGCATGTGCTTCTCTATTATTTATAATGTGCTTATTCTAGTAAATCTTTGGTTTTTTTAAAACGAAACATTGACAGCGGCAGACAGAAATTTTCGAATAAGATCATTAAGCTAACAAAAAACAACAATTTTTTTAATTACTAAAATACCTTTTACATCACGTTTTTATAAGTAGTTTTTATTTTAAAAACCAACCAAACCCAATAGTTAAAATTACCAAAGGAAAAAGAAAAATTATCTGACTAATTACAATCCAAAAAATAAATTGAATCCATTGTAAAAACCCCATATCACTAGTTTTATCTTTAGCTGTAATCTCAACTAATTTGTTAAAATCCATTTTCATTAAGTCAGGTTTACTTATTTTTAAGTCAATAATTCCAATATCATTTAATCCTTTTTTAAATCCGCTAAAAACTGCTTTAGGATGTAGCCATAAACTATATCCCATTGCCCAAAAACTAAAAGTGCAGACAGGAAAATATTTCCACATCCCAGTTGATATTTCCCAACCAGCAATAAATGATTCTCCTTTCCAAGAAGTATCACAGTCATTCAGAATATGTTGTAAGTCGTGAATATGAGTAACATCTTTTCTAAATTTCGGATTTGGAAACTTTAGTTTAATTCCAAATATTTTTATCTCAAAAGTATCTTTGTCTATTCCCCCATTTTTAGGAATTCCATTTTCTTTATAAAATTCAATCAATAATTTATTTAATGTCATTTTTACAGCGATATTCCTCATAACTTATTTGTATATAGTATGTTATGTTGTTTGGGAACTAAAGTTAACGAAAAATAAAGGAAAGAAAATCACTCTTTGTTGTAGGCAGAGGTTTTTTGTAAAGGAGCTTGTACTAGCAATAAATTATCTACGGTGTTAGGCTACTGTAATTTTTTAAAATCAGAGATTATTTTATAAATCTTGTTTTCTAATTATTGCCATAATTTCAACAATAGTATTATCAGCTATTTTGTAATAAATACTAACAGAACCACAAACACAATACCCATAATCTGTCTTCCTAGTTCACAATCTAAGGTATTGTAATAGAATTAATTGTACTTTCTATGTCTGTTACTTTAAATGCAAGTTGAAATATTGAGTTCATAATTTTAATATCCTTTTTTTAGTGACACAACATTTAATAGTTTTTCTTTTTTTAAGAAACGGTTATAATTTTCTGTAATCTGTTCTATGGATGTTGCTACATTAGTTAAGCTTGCAACATGTGGTGTTATTTGAATTTTAGCATGTTTCCAAAACGGATGTTGTTTAGGTAGTGGTTCGTTTGAAAAAACATCTAAAAATGCTCCAGATAGTTTTGAATCATCTAGAGAATTAATTAAATCATCTTCAACTAAATGTTCTCCTCGACCAACATTAATAAGAAAGGAATCTTTAGGTAATTTTTGGAAAGTTTTTTTATTTAAAATTCCTTTGGTTTGATCTGTTAATGGTAATAGATTAATTAAAAAATTGGAATTAGTTAAAAACGAATCAAACTCATTTTCTCCATCATAACTTGTAACTTTTGAAATCTGTTTTTTAGAGTTGCTCCAACCTTTTACCTTGAAGCCAATTTGAGCAAATTTTTCAGCAACATAACCACCAATTTTTCCTAAACCTAAAATAGAAATTGTCATATCATTAATAGTTCTATAATCTTGTTGTTTCCAAGCATTCTGTGCTTGCTGTTTTAAGTACGTTCTGGTGTTTTTTAGTTCTGATAAAACAATTGCGAGTAAAAACTCCCACATATCGTTTGATAACCTTTCATCAACAATACGTGTTATTGTACTATTATTAATGGTTTGTGTGCTTGTAATATGATCAACTGCAGCACCAACAGATTGAATAACTTTTATGTTTGAAAATTGCTCAAATACGTTTTTTATCGGTTTCCAACAAATCACAAAATCTACCACGTCTTTGTCTTTTATATTCGGATAGACTTCAATTGTGGTATTTGGTAATTTTTCTTTAAGAGCTTTTTCCCAGGGCTCAACATTTTTATTTTCAAATATTAATAGGATACTCATATCGCCTGAAGTTTAGTTCTTAATAATTGCCAACGTAATTGTGTTTGATTTCGTTGCGTGTTTAAGCAACTAATTTAGCAAATACAAAACCAATATAGAAAATCTGTAAGGGTTTTAGTAAGTAGGCTAGAACTAGTAATAAATTACATACGGCGTTAGTAGTAGTTTTTGTTTTACTTAAAGTAAAGTTTATTTGTCATTTAGAGTTATTTGTTTTACATTTGACAAAACTTTAATATTTTTAACTATGAAATTGAATTATCTGTTTCCTAACAAGTACAAAAAAATTGGGTTGTTAATATTCATTCCATCCGCAATCATTGGTTTGGCAACTCTTATTTTTGAGTTCGAACCTAATTCTTTAGATTTTAATATGCCTGCTATTTTTATTAACAAGCTTTTTGATGATAAGCATTTTATCGGAATTGTTAACAATAATGTTTTAAATGAAATTTTAGGTGTTCTTATTATATTGAGTTCATTATTAGTTGCTTTTTCTAAAGAAGAGTCAGAAGATGAATATATTTCCAAAATTAGGCTGGAGTCTTTGGTTTGGGCTGTTTATTTAAACTATGCTATTCTTTTAATATCATTTCTATTCATATTCGATATGTCTTTTTTATGGGTTATGATATTTAATATGTTTACAATTTTACTATTTTTTATGATTCGGTTTAATTGGCAAATTTCTAAACTTAAAAAATCTGCTCGTTATGAAGAATAGTATTAAAGTTGAGAGAGCAAAAAAAAATATTACGCAAGCAGATTTAGCTATACTAGCAAAAGTTAGTAGACAAACAATTAATGCTATGGAATTGGGAAAATATGTTCCATCAACAGTTTTGTCTTTAAGGTTAGCTCAAATTTTTGAAGTTGAGATAAGCGAAATCTTTACTTTAGAAGATTCCGATTGGGTTTAGATCAGATTACTGCCAAGGCTTTGCATATGGTTTGTTGCGTTGACATTTCGTTTTTTTATTGGTTTATCATTGATTTGACTCTTAATATTGGTTCTGATTGAGTAATGTCTATAAACCTTAACACACCTTGCTCCCATATATTTTCGATTATTGATGTTTTGTCCGCACTTAAAACCCAAGTCTCTGGACTTGAAAAAAACAGTGATGGATTTGAAAGGAAAGCTTCTTTTGATATTCCTAATTCTGGATCTCCTCCAAGAGTGCATATTATGAGTGTTGTGTCATTAGAAATTCTATTAAAGAACTCTGCGATTGGCCCAACGGTTAGAAAGTCATCTACTGATGCTATTTTTGTATTAACAACATTTAAATCATCAACATCAATTTGAAAGTCACCGTGACTACCTCTGTAACCATCTTTGGGTCGGACTTTTATATTGTCATTTATCCAGTTGATATATTTGAAATCATATAATACTTTGAAAGCGAAACTATGTTCTTCTAGATAGTTTAATTTAGGTGCAATTCTTTTGCGCAATTCTTTCAATTGGTTCTCCTTTTGAAGTAAAAGTCGCTTTTCCTTTAAGTATTCAATTTTATTTTTATCCATTTTAAATATAAATCAGCTATGAGTTTAAATGAATGCAAACGTGTTTGTGCATAATCTTATTACGACGTTACTAGACTAAATTAGTAAAAAAACAACCAACATTGGAAGTGTCCGAGCTTGCCTGCGGCAGGCAGGGATTTTCAGCAAGGAAAATCCACCAGCAATAAATTATGCACGGTGTTACCCAACTTATTTTATTTCATTTAAAATACCTAATACTTCTAATGGAATGGTTTATAACACTTTGTCTCTTTTTTTCGTGAACTTCACTAAAAAACTCATTAAATGTAATTGGGTTATTTGATAATTGCCATTTTGATTTAACAGGTAAATGTGTTATGATTAAATCATCAGGCTTTGCAAAAATATATTGTTTTCTAAATCTCTTATTAAAAACAAATTTCCCTTTTCTAATATTTACAAATCCAACAGCCCAAGTAATATCAACTAGTTTCCATTTATTGTTTATTAGAACGGCGTTCCAAATATGATTGGTATCTTTTAAAGGTTTTCCATTAAAGCCAAAACCTTTGGCATACCCTTTGATTATTTCAGATTCAATATCAGCCCAAAAGCATAATTCAGAGAATAATTCTGAAAAACCTTGACACATTGTTTTTTTAGTTTCAAGGGTGTCCCAAATGGTCGTATAAGTCTTATCATCATTCAAATACTTCTCAACATCATAAGATATATTCTGAACAATCCAATAACTGAAAAGAAGTACAAGTTCTTTGGAATTTTCAGTCTTTGTTTTAAAATAATCTGCTATATCAGAAGCAAAATAATCAATAGAATCGGGTGCGTTTCTGACAATCTTAATCAATTTACGATTAGATAGATTTTGTCCTTTTGATTGCAAAGAAAAAAGATATATCAAAAGAATTATAATAAGTTTGATTTTATTCATTTAATTTTATTGTAAAACTCTATGCAATCCATTAATGAATTTTCGACATGCACTATGTTGGGTAACGGATTTGTATATGGTTTGTTGCGACGTTATTAGACTAAAATAGTAAAAAAACAACCAACATTGGAAGTGTCCGAGCTTGCCTGCGGCAGGCAGGGATTTTCCGCAAGGAAAATCAACCAGCAATAAATTATGCACGGTGTTGTAGCCAGTTATTTATTCCGAATATTCTATTAAATAATTCTTCCAAGTTTTTTGGCTTCAGCATCTTTACTTGCACCATATATCATTCCAAGTACCATTCCAATCCCAGTTCCCATTGATAATCCTATACTTGTTCCTAAAGCAGGGTCAAATGCAACTCCCATTGATAAACCCATTCCCGATCCGAAAATCATTCCATAAATCATTCCCATTTCTGTATAATATTTTTCAGTTGTGAAAGAAAATTCGTTTTTCAGAAATGCCTTAAATTCAGAAAGTTGCTGTTTGTAGTATTTTTTTCTGTTTTCTGTTGTCACTTTTAAGTTCAATGAAGAAAGTTTTTCTTGAATTAATTGCGACTGATTTTCAGTTAAGTCTTTCTTTTTTAAAGAAGACAATGTTCGAATAAAACAGTTATAAACTTTTTTTTCAAACTTTTTATCCGTTTTAGATAGTAAAGTGTTTAATAACTCGGAAGTCTCGCTAATGTTCATTATTTATCTCGTTTATTTTATTAGTCGATGATTAATAACATCTGTTACATTTTATATGTTCAAGTAGCTGTTTTTTAATGTCTAGTCCTGAAATATGGCTACAGGTTAAAATTGAATTTACGCTGATACTTTATATACCATATTTGGTGTTTTATAGTCTAAAGATAAGTGTAATCTTATTTCATTGTATAAATTAATTGCATTTTTTGTGGCTCTTTTTGCGTGCGCTACATTATCAAAGGTCTGGTCTAGATAAAATTCATCTTTTAAAATTCCATTTACACGTTCAGCCATTGCATTTTCGTAGCAATGATTTTCTTCCGTCATACTAATATCTATCTTTTTTTTCTTTAAAATTTGAGTGTAAACATTGCTGCAATATTGTATACCTCTATCGGAATGATGTATTAGTCCATTAATGTTTTTAGCTTGATAAATAGCTTTATTAAGAGCTCTTACGCAACCTTTTAGTTCTAGGCTATCACTAAGGTCATACCCAACTATTTTACGAGAGTGTACATCTGTTATTAAAGCTAAATAACAAAAGCCTTTTATGGTTCTGATGTATGTAATATCAGATACCCAAACTTGATTTGGTCTTATCACTTTTACGTCTTTTATGATGTTATTGTATTTATAAAATCGATGGTAAGAATTTGTTGTTCTTGCACTGGTTTTCTTTCTAAGTGTTAGCATTTGATATTTTCTAAGAACATTAAATAAAGTATCTCTACCAACTTTAATATTGGCTTTGTTAAAATCTATATCTAAAGATTTTGTAAGCTTACGCACACCTTCTCTAGGCAGGGATTTGCGTCTTTTTTTAACAATGCTTATAATCTGTTGTTCTAGCTTTAAACGCTTATCAGCTCTAGCTTTGTATTTATAATACGCATCACGTTTAAGTCCAAAACAATGGGTTATAGTAGTTAAAGAAGCAAATCCCTTAGATTTCACTTTGGCTTTAATTAAGGCTTTATAGGTAGCTTTTTTTTTAGTTCACTAACAGATTTGTATCCTAGATCCTCAGCAGCTACTTCCAGGTAAGAATCTAATACCATAGCATCTAGATCCTTTTTAAGTAATAGTTTTTTAAGCTGTTGAATCTCTATTTGAAGTGCCTTTATTCTTGATATTTCGTCTTTTGTTTCCACTTTTACTCTGGTGTTCATTAAGTCTTTACGATTGTACTTTTTAATCCACACATTTACTGTTGTAGGAGCAATAGAATAGAGTTTACAAAGTTCGCTCTTTGTATGTTTTCCGGTGGTAAGTTCGGCTAAAATTTTCAGTTTAAAAGGTTCTGAATACCGTCTGATTACTTTGTCATTTCTATACATAATGTTTAAAATTATGTAGCCTTTATTCAGGACGGGTCATAATGCACTACAACGTTTAATGTATGGTTAGTGGTGTATATAAAACACTAAAATTTTCGACAAAGAACTAACTTTATAAAAAAGCACTTAACTTTATATTTAGCTCTTTGAAGCCATTAACTATACAGATTGTTGGCGGTAGTGTTTTTTATTTCATCTTCGGCATTTGTTGTTGCCATAGATTATAATAATGTCCTTTTTTAGCATATAATTGCTTATGATTTCCTTGTTCTAAAACGTTTCCTTTTTGAAGTACAACAATTTCGTCTGCGTTAATTACTGTGCTTAATCTATGAGCAATAATGATAATCGTTTTATTGTCTTGGCGTAATCTTTCTACAGCTTTTTGGATATAATTTTCTGAAGTAGAATCTAAAGAAGAAGTCGCTTCATCTAAAACCAACACTTCTGGTTTTTTATACAAAGCTCTTGCAATAGCAATACGTTGTTTTTGTCCTCCAGAAAGTGTTGCTCCATTTTCTCCTAAATAGGTATTAAAACCATTAGGCAAACTTTCTACAAATTCTAAAATACCAATAGACTTACAGATATCAATAATCAATTCCATATTTGGTGTAAAATCTCCCACAGCAATATTATCAATTACATTTCCTGCAAATAAATCTATTTTTTGAGGAACAACACTTACTAAGTTTCTCAAACTTTCGTGTTGAATATATTTTAAATCTAAATTTCCAATGGTAATTCCTCCTTTTTGTATTGGATACAAATTCTGTAATAAAGAAATTAAAGTAGATTTACCAGAACCACTTTCTCCAACAATAGCGGTAATATTTCCTTTCTTCATCTTTAAATTAAAATCTGTAAAAACCTGTACACGCGTACCATATCTAAAAGCGACATTTTTAAATTCTATGTCATCAATTTTTTCTTTCTTTAGCACTACTTTTTCTGTATTTTCTTCCCTTTCTAAATCCATAATTTCAAACAAACGGTCTGCAGCAATTAAGGCATTTTGAATTTGTTTATTTGCACCAATTAAACTTGCCACAGGATTCATGAAATAACCTATAATTGCATAAAAGGATAATAATTCTCCCGGTGTAATCTCTCTTTCAATAACAAAATAAGAGCCAATCCATAAAAGTATGATTGTAAATAATTGTGCAATAAAAGTAGTAGAAGTGCCTGAAAAAATAGAATTTAATGCAGATTTATAACCAACATTCAATAAACTAACAAAACGTGTTTCTGTTTTAATATTGGCAAAACTCTCTAATCCAAAACGTTTTATAGTTCCCATAGAATTTAAAGATTCTACTAACTGACTTTCCAATTCAGCAGAACTTTCCATTATTTTACGTTCCGTTTTTTTATTGAGTTTGTTTATGATGACATACACGATTAAATATAGTGGAATAACCAACAGCATAATTAAGGCAAGCTTCCAGTAATACATAAACATAATACCAAAAGAGAAAAAGAGAATTAATATGTTTACTGTTAAACTTAAAGAAACATCATTTATAAAAGCTCTAATTTTAACAGCGTCATTAATCCGAGAAATAATTTCTCCTACACGCATGGTGTCAAAAAACTGTTGAGGTAGTTTTAGTAAATGTTTGTAATAGCCTAAAATTAAACGGGCATCTATTTGCTGCCCAGATTTAATTAAAAACACATTTTTAAATACTCCAATTGTAATTTGTAAAACTAATAACAGCAACATTATAACACTTAGTAGGTTTAACAATTTGGTATTCCCACCAACCAAAACATAATCTGTAATTTTTTGTATATAAATAGAAGTAGAAAAACCTAATAGAGTATAAATAACAGCACCAATAAATGCTTGCAGTAATACAAATTTATGAGGTTTTAATAAGAACCAAAAACGTTTTAAAACTGACACCTTTTCGTTACCAATTGTAAAATCTTCTTTAGGAAGTAGCAATACTAAAACACCTGTCCATTCTTTTAAAAATTCTTCATGTGTTCTTTTATGGATTTTCCCATCTCCTGGATCCATAATTTTAATGTACTCTTTGGTTACTTCATAAATAACTACATAATGATGTAATTGTTCTTTTACAATAATATGGGCAATAGCTGGTTTTGGTATTTTAAATAAACTATCTAATTCGCCACGTACACCTTTGGCCTCGAAACCTAGTTTTTCTGCGGCTTCAATTAAACCTAAAACATTGGTGCCTTTTTTATCTGTTCCTGCATATTGGCGAATACGAGCAATAGGTATTTGTAAATTAAAATGTGAAGAGATAGAAGCCAAACAAGTAGCCCCGCAATCTGTAATATCGTGTTGTTTTATTGTTATTTTTGCCATTTTAAGAATTCTATTTGGCAAATAAAGGTTTGTTTACTGCAAAAGTTTTGCAGTAGAATAAATTTGTTCAAATTTTTATTGGAATACTGAACTAACAAAAAAATAAAGCTTTCTATAAATTTTATAAAAAGCTTTATTTAGTAAATTTTTAATGAAGGGTTTAATAAACCAATTATAAAATACTTTATAATATTATATATAATAAAAGGTATAATATTCTTAATACAATAGAATTAAGATGGTTAGAAAAAGTAATAAACATAAAAATATATATTTTGTTTTTAATTTTTTATATTTTGTTTTTAATCGATTTAATCTTTTTTCCTTAATATAATCCCTAATCATCATTATTTTTTTTTACCATTTATTCCCTCCTGAGTTATGAACAAAATCTTGTTGCGCTTCATAAATCGTATCCATGTTTACACTACCAGATTCACAACCACAAGTTAAATCGTAATATGCAGAGGCAACCAAATATGTTAAATCGCCCCAAAAATCTCCTCCTGTGATATTTTTACATTCTTTTATATTTAAATCTCTCATTTCTTAGTTATTAATTTTGGTTACAAACTTGGTTACATTCTGAATCTTTGTAAGCTTCTATAGCTGCTGCTGCCATCTCATCAGCACTATTGTAAGCTGATATAGTAAGGGCAATTAATCCAATAAATAATGCAAAACCTCCCTGAGTCTCACAAATCTCTTTAGCATCCATTTCAAGGACACCATAATTTTGTAAATTTTTCATAAAAATACGTTTTTAAAAATTATTAATTTATTTTTTGGTTGTGAAAATTTGCTATACATATATCATTTATTTTTAAAAAATAAGGTGGCCGAATCACGCAAAAAAGCGTGATTTGCAATGACAAGTTTTCACAATCCATATCAAAAAAAATAAAACAAGTTACGTCTAACTTTTACTACGTCTAGCAATTTATTTTGTTTGACACTTCAAATATAAACGCACTCACTGCAACTAACTTGCAACGAGAAAATTACTTTTAAGAAAGTAACTACCCCCAAAAATTTGGGTTACCTCATTATTGGTTAATACATTTACCGAAATAGACACGTTTAACTCAAAATCATTACAATACCGATATGTTTTGTTACTTCTACTGTAGCAAATATCTGCGTTGTAGTCTTTTAGTTGTTCTATTAATAAATGTACTGAGCGTTCACTTATTTGCATTAAACAAGCCAGTTCTTTTGGGGTACCTGTATTTTCTTTTTCAATTAATTGATGCAATTGTTGTAAGCGTTCTAGTATTTTTAGGTTTTTCATAGTTTTTTTCTTTTTTAATATTGCAATATCTTTAGACTAGTTTATGGCTATTTGACTTGAAGGATTTACCCAATCATCCATTTTATCGTAGAGTAAATCAAACAACGTACGTTCTGTGATTTCAAAGCGCGCATTTACGAGCATGCCTTTTTTCAATTGCCCTTTAAAGTCACTTTTTAATTGTAAAAAATCTTGATTTAGTGTACAGAACACTTTAAACATTGGTGTATTATTAATCATTTGTACATCATTACCAATGGTTGTAATTTTCCCAGTTGCTAACCCCCATTGATTGTAATTAAAAGCACTTACTTGAAAGTTTACTTTGTTATCCTTTTTTAACAAACCGATGTCTATTGGGTTTATATAGCATTCTACAATTAAGTCTGATGTAGGCGAAATTTCTGCTAACTGAATACCATTTTGAATAAAACTTCCTTTTTCAATCCCCTTTACATTTAGTAATGTGCCAGAAACTGGTGCTTTAATGATGGATAACTTATTAGTTTCTTCTAATTGAATTTGGTTGTTTTGAAGCTCTTTTAATTGGTTTTGATGATTTACTAATTGCCCTTGCCAAGTACTATTTTGTTGTTTTTTATATTGATGAATGGCATTTAAAGCTAAATCGTGTGCTAGCTTGCTATTTTCTAATTCCATTTTAGAAATTACCCCTTTTTCAAATAATATTAAGCTGCGGTTGTAATCTTCTTTTATTTTTTGAAAGCGTGTATTTAATTCACTTAATTTTTGTTTGTAGAAGTTGTATTCTTGTTTGAATTTTAAAGAGTGTAATTTATTAGAAATTGTTTTTAGATTTGATAAAAGTTCAAGGTCATTAATAAAAATTTTGGTTTCATTTAACTGACTTACAGTATTATCTATTTTTTGAGTAATTGCAAGGTTATTAATCATTAATAAGGTGTCTCCTTTTTTTACTTGAAAGTTGTTTCTAAGTTGATGAAAAACTACTTTACCATTAGTACTGCTTTGTAAAAGAATTCTCTCTTTATCTGGTCTTATTAATCCTTGAGAGGTATTGTAAATTGTAATCTTAATAAAAGGTAAAGAAACCAATGCTGCTATTAAAGAAATTAATATAATACCGTAAATAATTTTACTTTTATTAGTGTGCTTAAATTGGTGTACTTCAACAGTGTTCTCTATAATCTCTTTTGGAAATATTTGTTTTTTCATAGTTTTTATCATTATATCGGTCTGATATTACCGCTAACGTGATTGTGTAAAGAAAGTTGCGTTGTTTAAGCACTAAATTTAATAAATAAAATACAGACCTGCCTGCCGCAGGCAAGGTAGAAAGTCCGCGAGGACTTTCGTAAATTGGCTTTTACTAGCAATTTTTTTTACACGGTGTTGGCAACAGTATTTTATTCTTTTTTATAAATTTCCATTACTTCGACTGGAAGTTTCTTATCTGATTTCTCAAGTTTTAATCCGTATTTTTTTAATTCCGAATATAATGTTTTCGGGTCTTCTTCTTGCCATTCTAATTCAATGTCATATTCTCCATCTAAATTTGTAATGTCAACAACAGGAAGTGCTTTGAAATTTTCTAAATATTCCGTAAGTTGAGACATTTTTATTTTTTTAGTTTTAAGGATAGGTCCCATAAATATATATTCAGATTTTTCAGAATTGGATTCTTTTATTAAATGGCCTATATCTTTTAAAACATAACAATCTAATGTGTCAATATTCATTTTAGCATTAACATCAAAATTTTCGTTAAGTACAGAAATTCCCAATTGTTTCCAATCATTTTTATATTGTTTAGAAGTTTCAATTTTTAAAGAAAATCGATGTTCTTTGTCAAAAGGAAAATCACTTTCACTTAAACTGTCTTTAAAAACAATTCTTTTATAACTTGGTAAATCAAATAGAGTCATATATAATCCAGGAATAGTTCTATTCCACATTTCAATCCCGTTATATTCTCCATCAATGTCGGTTAAGTATTGAATTCCTCTTTTTTGTTGTACAAAAGATTTTAATTCAATTGTATAGTCTGGGTTAGAAATAGATTTTATAATATTTACTTTTAATTTCGGGTCAATATAAAAGTCATCTTTTAAATCTAAAGAGATTTCGTTTTTGGAAATTAACTTATTTAGGACTTCTTTGTTTATGTTTTCTGGATTTGTTATGGCTCTTACAATTCCGTTTTTATCAATAATAATTGAATGAGGAATAACTTTATATTTAAAATTTGAAGAATGTAATGTATCAGAAACTATTCTTAAATTCGTGTTTGTACTTTTTATGTATTTCTTAAGTCTTTCTTTATTTTCATAAGATATGGTAATTACTTCCAAATCGTTTTTAAATTCATTTTGCAGACTATCTAATTTTTTCATTGCAGGAAGACAAGGACCACACCAAGTTGCCCAAAATTCCAAAATAACGATTTTCCCTTTTAAATCACTTATTGAAATTTCACTGTTCTTGCTGTTCAGAATATTACTGAATTTGTAGTTAGGAATAGGTTTTCCTAATTCAGCAATAGTTTTTTCATTTTTGCAAGATATTATGCAAATTGTTAAAATTAAAAGTAAAAATTTTCTTGTCATTTCGATTTTTGTATTATACTGAAATAGGTTGACTCTTTTTTGGTTATTATTTCGACGTTCAAAAGATTTTTTTTAGCCGTTTAGAATGCAAAAAAATAGTTTGAACTAGGTTCGATATTAAATGGTTAGTTCAGGTAAATTTACATTATTTTTTCGATAAGATTTGTATTTGATATTAGGATTTAGATGTACTTCAGCAGGTTTTCTTAAGTTTAGGCTAAAATGTGTTCTAAGATTGTTGTAAATATACACAGCTTGCTGAGTCATTTTTAGAGCTAGATCTGTATTCTTAATGGTCTTTTTTAATCCATATTCGTATTTAAGCGTTCTGTTAACGCGTTCAGCTATAGCGTTTTCATACGGGTCGTATTGTTCAGTCATACTCATTGTAATTCCATTTTCTTGTGCAAATGTTGTGTACTTTGGGTTGCAGTATTGGAATCCTCTGTCAGAATGATGAATGAGTTTTCTGTTAGGGTATTTTCTATTTTTAATAGCCATAGCAAGTGCATCTAAGCAGAGTGAGGTTCTCATATGGTTATCGAGTTTGTAGCCCATAATTTGTTTAGAATAGGCGTCTGTGACTAATGCTAGATAGTTGTGACCATTTTCAGTTTTAATGTATGTAATGTCGCTTACCCAAAGTTGCTCTGGACGATTAGGGACTTTGTCTTTGACCAGGTTTTTATATTTTTTGTACATATGATTTGAGTTTGTAGTTGTGATGTAATTTTTTGTTTTAGGAATTAATAGTTTGTTGAGTCTTAAGAAGCTGTAGAACTTATCTCTACCTATTTTAATACCAGCATCTATAAAGTCTTGTTTAAGCTCATTATGTAGTTTGATACCACCAGTTTTGGAGCCTACCTTTTTCCGGTATTCTTTGACCATTTTAATCATTTTTTGATGATCTATTTCCTTTTTCTGCTGAGTTGTTAGTCTTTTGTAGAAGGCTTGTTTAGATATCCCAAAACATCCATAGAGCCACTTTCTTTTATACGCTGTTTTTTCTTGAGCTCTATCTCTTTTGCTAATGTTTTGGGTAATGACTTTTTTGACATATCCACTCCAGTAATAAGTTCCATATCAGCGATAATGTCTTGTTGAAAGTCTTTTTGGAACTCAAGTTCTTCAATCTTTTCCTTTAACTTTTTAATTTCATCGTTTTTACTCATACCCATATTTTGTTGCATCAAGGTACTGTATTTTCTTAACCAATAGGATATGGTTGTTCTAGGAATATCATATTTTTTAGAAGCTTGGTTATTGGATATCTGACCATTTAAGATTTGGTCAACGACTAAAAGTTTAGTCTCTAAAGTTGCTTTTTGGTAGCTTTTTTTTAGCCAGTGTTCATTTTGTGTTTTCATAAGTGACTGTAATTAATTGATTAATTTTTAGTCAACCTATTTCAGGAAAGTTCAGGGTCAAAATGCACTACAACGTGTTGGTATATGGTTTGTTGCGTGTTTTAAGCACCTAATTTAGCAAATACAAACTAAACAGAAAATCCGCGAGGATTTTCGTAAATAGGCTAGAACTAGCAATAAATTATATACGGTGTTGGCAACAGTATTTTATTCTGTTATTACTTTAAAATATTTCATATTCTGCTCTAATATTTGTCCGACTTTAATTTCTTTGTCATTATAAACGATTGACTTAAATTCACATTTATTTGTGTCAGTTAATTTGTAGGTTAAAAAATATCCTTTCCTGTTTTTTCGTTTCTCGATTATAATACCTTGAATTTTGCAGTCGAAATTTTCTCCTTCTACAAGGTATGAGTAAACAGTCAAACTTGTTCTTTCAGTTCCGTCAGATTTGTATGAACCGCTGAATGGAATTGTAATTGTATCTCCAATTTGTAGCAATTCAAAGTTCTCTTTGTTTTCTTTTGTTATTTCTTTTGAGCGTTTAGCTATTTTGTCAAGTTCAGGTTTATATGGTTCAAAATTTCTGTTAACGCAAGGTTTGTCGGTTTTGAAAAGTCCATTTTGAAAAGCCCGAAGATGTAATTCAGTTAATTTTTCAAATCTTTTTTTTCGAAGTCGGTCGATTTTATTAGATGACATAAAATCGTAAGTAGCTTCTAAAAATAGAATTATTTCCGAATTCTCACATTCATTTGGAATTGTGATTGTTACCCATTCATAACCAAGTCCAGCAATTATTAACTTTTCTATTTCTTTTGACAATTCAATCTCGAAATAACCATTAAGGTCTGTTTTTCCAATTTCGATTGTGTCTTTGTCAAATATTCTAATTCCAATGGCACTTTCTAAATATTCATCAACAACTTTTCCGTTCAAAGTCCGTTGTCCAAATGCAGAAAAAATGCAAAAAGATAATAGAAGGAAATATGTTTTTTTAAATCTCAATGTTTTCGGTTTTGATATTGTTGCCAACTTGTTTGTGCATGGTTTTGTTGCG
>Ga0206677_10002407_pt1 | contig 16459 bp, 12 predicted proteins | sample M130m12015metaG_FD_155475 | JGI IMG/M metagenome (GOLD analysis project Ga0206677, IMG submission 155475) | Ammonia-oxidizing marine archaeal communities from Monterey Bay, California, United States - M1 30m 12015 | ecosystem: Environmental > Aquatic > Marine > Intertidal zone | place: USA...
GACGGTAATCAACCTTCCCAATTTTGATGACCGGTCTATCCACTATGGCTATTTTGTCGGTATCAACTCCTACGATTTTAAGTTTTCTTATGACAGTGAATATTATAAGTCTGAACGCTATGACATTGAAGTTATCACGAAAGCTGGTTTTAATGTGGGGTTGGTCGGAGACTTAAGAATCAACAAATACATCAACATAAGGATAGAACCGGGATTATATTATTCCAAAAGGGATCTCATGTACCCAGAAAATCCTTTTTTCACAAATGATTCGGATCGCTTAAGAGAAATAAAATCAACATACATTCATCTTCCTTTAATGGTGAAATTCAGTGCCGCTCGAATCAATAATTTTAGGCCCTTTTTACTAGCAGGTGTTTCAACAGATTTCAATCTATCGAGTAACAGTAAAAATATTGACGACAATTTTAGTAATGTTTTTAGAACCAATAGCCAAAACTTAAATTATGAAATCGGGTTAGGTTTTGATTTTTACCTATACTACTTTAAATTCTCGCCTTCTATCCGAGGAATCTTTTCGATGCAAAATGAACTCATCCCCGACAATCCCAACACGATCGACCCTAGTCCTTGGACTGGACCCATAACCAAAATGGTCAGTCGTGGTTTTGCCATCAACTTGACTTTCGAATAGCGTTTCCTATTGAGGGCGAAAGATTTCATTCAACAATATAGCAGTGGCATTAGCTACATTAAGACTCTCGGCAGTGGTGCCTTGTGAAAGATTGGGAATGGTAATCTGTTTTTTGATTTTTTTTAATAAAGTCTCACTAATACCGTGAGATTCGCTGCCCATTACCAAAAGTCCGTTTGAAGGAAATGATTGAACATAATGAGAACTACCCTTTAGACTAGTGGCGTAAACATCCGAACCGTAGTTTTCGACTAAGGGAGCTAAATCAAGATAGTGACATCGAACCCTCGCAATAGAACCCATAGTGGATTGTATCACCTTGGGATTGAAGCAGTCCACCGTATTGGGACTACAAAAAAGATCTTTAATTCCAAACCAATGACAGAGTCTTATGATGGTTCCCAAATTCCCTGGATCAGCAATGCTATCAAGTGCAACCGAAAAACCAGCCTTATGGTCAAGGGGAACATCGTATTGTGGAATTTTAAAAAGACCCAATAATGGACTGGCAGATGAAAGATGGGTTATTTTGTCAAGAACAGACGGATGGACCATGGTGTGGGGAATACCTTTGAACTCACGAGCTGCATAAATAGCCTCTGCTTTCCAACCTGAATCCAACAATTCACAAACGACCTTTTCCCCCTCAGCAACAAACATTCTACTTTCTTGCCGGTATTTTTTTTTCGATAATTGGCGGATATGTTTTACTTGATTTTTGCTTAACATCCAAAAAACGTAATTTTAACGAATATTCTTTTCATGGGAAACTACTTACCATCAAAGTTAACGATAATCTTTAGTTTGTTGATCATACTTAGCGGGTGTAGTAGTGCCAAAAAAATTGCTGGGGAAAATTACTTATTGGAAAAAAATATGATTTTTAAAAACAATCAAGAATTAATCAATGATCCTCTTAAGTTTCTTTTGGTGAACCAACCTAATAAAAAAATCCTTGGTATTCCTTTCAAAAGAAACATTTACAGTCTTGCAGGAACCAAACCCGATTCTGTATTCAACGACTGGTTGTACAAAAAGCCCAAAAGAAAGAAGCGTTTAGACAAATGGCTTTCCCCAAAACAAGTAAAGGAATTGGGGCGATACAAATCTGGTTTTAATAACTGGCTCAAGGATAATGGAGAGGCTCCCGTTTATTTAGATTCGATAGCCATCCAAAAAAGTGTCAATCGGTTGAATCAATTTTATAAGAATCAAGGTTATTTTGATACTAAAGTTCGATCAAATAATTTTTTGAATACTGATCGTAAAGCTACGGTTCACTATCTTATAGAAACGGGTGAGCAGTATACCATAGATTCTATTACCAAAAAAATTAGCTCCCCTGCACTGGACTCACTCTATGAGTTGTCGTTGACCAATCGTTTGATTAAAAAAGGAAATCCTTTTGAAATAGACCGTTTTGAATCTGAGCGTACAAGAATCATTAATTTTTTCAGAAACAATGGCGTTTATAATTTTCAGCAAAATAGTATCCAATTTACTGCAGCTATCGACAGTAGTGGTGCCGATACGAAAATTCCAGTAGTGGTTGATATTAATGATCTACAAAAAAGAGAAAATGACAGCCTTAGAAATGTACCATACAGAATCCATCCCGTCTCAAAAATCAATATTTATGTCGAAACCCCTGAATTGAACCAACTAAATAGTTTTACAGACAGTCTAAAATACAAAGATTTTACGATCTATTTTAAGGGCAAATTGAAGTACAAACCCAAAGCGCTTGAGGAAGTGATCTTGATACAAAAAGGAAAAGCTTACAGTGATTTAGAGAGGGCTCAAACCTATCGTTATATTTCCAATCTCAGAAATTTTAAATATCCTAGCATTACTTACAGTCTCATTGACGAGCATAATCCAGATTTGGTCGCCAATATTTTTTTGAACCCTAAAGAGCGTTTTTCTATGGGTTTTGATTTAGATCTCTCTCATTCCAATATTCAAGATTTTGGTTTTTCATTGGGTAGTTCTTTCGGGATCAGAAATATTTTTAGGGGAGCGGAGACTCTAGAGATTGGAGTAAAAAATACTTTCGGCTCTTCAAGTGATATTGCTTCAATTAATAAACAATTATTCAACCTATACGAATTGGGTGCAGATGTCAAACTTAGGTTTCCTAGGATCTTATTCCCCATCAACATGGACCGCATCATTCCAAAAACCGACAATCCCTCTACCGATATAACTTTTGGTGCTTCGCTCCAACAAAATATCGGTTTGGATAAGCGGTATTTTGGAGCAAGCTATCAGTTGAATTGGGAGCCCAATGCATTGACGAGGCTTAATTTTAAATTCATTGACTTAGAATTTATCAACAATCAAAACATCAGCAATTATTTTAATGTTTATAGGAATTCATATGACAAGCTTAACGAGATTGCTCAAAGCTATAACAATAACCCAGGGAACATTAATTCTTATGGTGCTCTAAAAATACCCGTTGGGGCCAATAATTTTATTTCTGAGGTTCTGGGTAATCAAACTTCTTTAAATGACCAAAACAGTAAATATCAGGATGTGAACTTGATCAAAGAACGACAAAGCCGATTGACCACCAACAATCTGATTTTTGGTTCTTCTTTTGGTATCAATTATAAAAGTCAAGAAAATATTTTGGATAAATCTTTTTTCCAACTGCAATGGAAACTGAATTTGGTCGGTACATTATTAAATGAAATTATAAAATCGACCGATGCCAAAAAAAACAATAACAATCAATATGAAATTGCAGGAGTTACTCCTTCACAATACATCAAAACGGAATTAAATTATATCAAGCACTGGCAATTGTCCAGTGAGACTGTACTTGCACTAAGAGCTTTTGGAGGAATCGCTGTCCCCTTTGGAAATGCCAATAGCATTCCCTTTAACCGTTCCTATTTTTCGGGAGGTTCCAATGACAACCGTGGATGGAGAGCCTATGAACTCGGCCCGGGAAGCAGCAATAACCTCAATGAATTTAATGAGGCCAATTTGAAACTGACTTTTAACATAGAATACCGTTTCCCTTTAATTGGAAAGATGAACGCTGCCTTTTTTATAGATGCTGGAAACATCTGGAATGTGCTAGACAATGTTTATGATCCCGAATATCGCTTTGATGGCATTAAAGATTTAAGGGAAATTGCTGTCGGAACTGGTTTTGGATTGCGTTATGATTTTGATTTTTTCGTTTTCCGTTTGGATACTGGTTTTAAAACCCACAATCCTTCCTTGCCTCAATCTTCTCGATGGCAAAGGAATTATACCATTAAAGATGCCGTTTTTAATATTGGTATAAATTATCCATTTTAAACTCAAAAAGTTTGATACTTTTGTCCTTCTAAACCAATTATTGATGAATCAAAATTTTCCCAAAGGAGTACTGACTGGTGGTCAAGTACAGGAACTATTTCAATTTGCAAAAGAGAAATCCTTTGCCCTTCCTGCAGTCAATGTAGTAGGGAGTAATTCAACCAATGCTGTCATTGAGACGGCAGCCGAATTGAACAGTCCAGTAATCATTCAGTTTTCAAATGGTGGCTCCCAATTTATGGCTGGAAAGGGCTTATCCAATGAAAATCAAAGAGCAGCCATTGCAGGGGGGATCTCAGGAGCTAAACATGTTCATGAATTGGCCAAGCACTATGGTGCATCGGTCATCCTACACACGGATCACTGTGCCAAAAACCTATTGCCGTGGATTGACGGATTACTTGATGCTGGTGAAGTTTTCTTCAGACAAACGGGAAAACCCTTGTACAGTTCCCATATGCTCGATCTTTCAGAAGAGCCTATTGAAGAAAATATTGAAGTTTGTAAAACTTACCTCGCCCGAATGGAAAAAATGGGTATGACCCTTGAAATAGAATTGGGTGTTACTGGAGGAGAAGAGGATGGTGTTGACAACAGCGATATCGATGTTTCAAAACTCTATACCCAACCAGAAGAAGTAGCCTATGCCTATGAAGAATTGAGTAAAATCAGCCCTCGATTTACTGTTGCCGCAGCTTTCGGTAATGTTCACGGCGTTTACAAACCAGGAAACGTGAAATTAACTCCAAAGATTTTGAAAAACTCTCAAGAGTTTATTTCTCAAAAATTTGGTGTGGCAGACAATACTGTAGATTTTGTATTCCACGGAGGATCAGGTTCTACTCTCGAGGAAATAACCGAAGCCATTGGGTATGGCGTTATAAAAATGAACATTGATACCGATTTGCAATTTGCCTTTACAGAAGGAATTCGCGATTACATGGTAAATAATATTGATTTCTTGAAAACTCAAATTGGAAACCCTGAGGGTGCCGACTCACCCAACAAAAAATACTACGATCCAAGAAAGTGGCTAAGAAAAGGAGAAGAGACCTTCAAAACGCGCCTAATCCAAGCTTTCGAAGATTTGAACAACATCAATACACTTGATTGATTTTTATTTAGGAATTAAAATGCTACCTATATGAGCTGGTTCAAAAGAAGCGAAAAGGGCATCCAAACCAAAACCGAAGAGAAAAAAGACATTCCAAAAGGGCTTTGGTATAAAACTCCAACCGGGAAAATAGTAGAAACCCAAGAATTGGCCTCCAACGCCTATGTGTCTCCAGAGGACGATTATCACGTTCACATTGGAAGCAAGGAGTATTTTGAAATTTTGTTTGATGACAATCACTTCAAGGAATTGGATGAAAATTTAAAATCCAAAGATTTTCTAAATTTCAAAGACTCCAAAAAATATGTAGATCGTATTAAGGAAGCTCAAAAAAAATCAGGACTAAACGATGCCATCCGAACCGCAATGGGAAAATCTAAAGGAAAATACCTCGTGATTGCCTGTATGGATTTTACTTTTATTGGTGGTTCTATGGGGTCTGTGGTGGGTGAAAAAATTGCCAGAGCGGCGGACTATGCCATTGAATATCATTTGCCATTGGTTATCATTTCAAAATCAGGGGGTGCCCGAATGATGGAATCTGCCAATTCACTGATGCAAATGGCTAAAACGTCTGCTAAATTAGCAGAACTAGCTGAATCCAAATTGCCTTTCATCTCTCTTTGTACTGATCCTACTACAGGTGGAACAACGGCCTCTTTTGCCATGTTAGGGGATATTAATATTGGAGAACCTGGAGCTTTAATTGCCTTTGCTGGGCCACGTGTTGTAAAAGATACCACAGGAAGGGAGCTGCCCGAAGGTTTCCAAAAAAGTGAGTTTTTGTTGGAAAAAGGGTTTTTGGACTTCATTTGTCACAGAAAACAACTCAAAAACAAAATCAATCTTTATCTAGATTTGATCCTTAATCAGCCCCTAAGGGATTAATTCTACTGATTGGATTGCAGTTTTAATTAATACGATTATATTTGCAAAAATTTTACATAAAAATCATTTAAATAATATTGGCATGTACCTGAACAAAGAAGTTAAAGAAGGGATTTTCAAAAAACACGGAAAATCTGAAAAAGACACCGGTTCTACTGAGGGACAAATCGCACTTTTTTCTCATAGAATTGACCACCTATCCAAACACTTAAACAAAAACAAAAAGGATTTCAACACGGAACGTTCCTTGGTTAAACTCGTAGGAAAACGCCGTCACCTTTTGGATTATCTTAAAGCGAAAGACATTGAACGATACCGTTCGATCATAAAAGAATTGGGATTAAGAAAATAATCTCGATCGCTTTAAAAGCACACCTATTTACTGAATCAGTTTTTCGTTGGTTGCTTCAACACACAACAACAACATTAATTTTACAATCAACTAAAAAAAATGATACCTAAAACATTTACCCAAGAAATTAATCTTGAAGACGGAAGAACAATTACCTTAGAAACAGGTAAGCTAGCCAAACAAGCCCACGGTTCTGTAGTAGTAAGAATGGGAGACTGTATGCTGTTATGTACAGTAGTCTCTAATTACAACTCTGGTCAAGTAGACTTTTTACCCCTCACGGTGGATTACCGTGAAAAATTTGCTGCTGCAGGAAGATATCCTGGTGGTTTTTTCAAAAGAGAAGCAAGACCCAGCGACGGTGAGATATTGACCATGCGGATTGTAGACCGTGTTTTGCGTCCTCTTTTTCCAAAAGATTATCACAACGAAGTTCAAGTTATGATACAGCTGATGTCTCATGATGAGAACGTAATGCCCGATGCTTTAGCAGGATTGGCAGCTTCTGCCGCCATTCAATTGAGTGATTTCCCTTTCGAATGTCCTATTTCCGAAGCAAGAGTCGCACGATTAAACGGGAAATTCATCATCAACCCAAGTCGAACTCAATTGGAGGCTTCCGACATCGATATGATTGTAGGAGCTTCTGCCGACTCTGTAATGATGGTAGAGGGTGAAATGGACGAGTGCAGTGAGGAAGAAATGGCCGATGCCATTAAGTTTGCTCACGAAGCTATCAAAGATCAAATTGATGCTCAAATCAAATTAGCAGATGCTTTCGGCAGAAAAGAAGTCAGAGAGTACGAGCAAGAAGACATAAACGAAGCCCTTGAAAAGCAAATTCATGAGGTAGCTTATAACAAATGTTATGCTATCGCCAAAAAAGGAACAGGTAAAGCGGAACGAAGTTTAGCTTTTAGTGAATTGAAAGACGAAATAAAAGCCAGCTTTTCCGAGGAAGAGTTAGAAGAAAATGGTCAATTAATAAGCAAATACTTCGGTAAAGCTCAAAAAGATGCCGTCAGAGAATTGGTTTTGAGTGAAGGAATACGATTGGATGGAAGAAAAACAGATGAGATCAGACCCATCTGGTGTGAGGTAGATTACCTTCCTTCTACTCACGGATCTTCGATTTTTACTCGTGGAGAAACCCAAGCACTGGCAACAGTAACTTTGGGTACTTCAAGAGAAGCCAATCAAATTGATATGCCTTCTTATGAGGGAGAAGAAAGATTTTACTTGCACTACAACTTCCCTCCTTTTTGTACGGGAGAAGCCCGTCCGCTGAGAGGAACATCAAGACGTGAAGTAGGTCACGGAAACCTAGCTCAAAGAGGTCTAAAAGGAATGATCCCTGAGGATTGTCCATACACGGTACGTGTCGTAAGTGAAGTTTTAGAATCCAATGGCTCCTCATCTATGGCGACAGTTTGTTCTGGAACCATGGCCCTGATGGACGCCGGGATAAAAGTTAAAAGACCTGTTTCAGGGATTGCCATGGGATTAATTTCTGATGGAGATCGATTTGCCGTATTAAGTGATATTCTTGGAGATGAGGATCATTTAGGTGATATGGACTTTAAGGTTACAGGTACAAGTGAAGGAATCACTGCATGTCAGATGGATATTAAAATTAAAGGCTTGTCATATGAAATTTTGGTCAAAGCACTGAAACAAGCTCGTGAAGGCCGATTGCACATTCTTGAAAAAATTGTAGATACCATCGATCAACCGAATGAAAGCGTAAAAGCTCATGCTCCAAAAATGATCAACAGACGTATTCCAAATGAATTTATTGGCGCAATGATTGGTCCTGGAGGTAAGGTAATTCAAGAGCTACAAAAAGAATCTGGTTGTACTATCGTGATCACAGAAGACCCTGTTACCGAAGAAGGAATAATTGAAATCTTAGGCACTTCTCCTGAGGGTATTGCAATGGTGGAAGGTAAAATTGATTCTGTTACTTTCAAGCCGAAGGTTGGAAATACTTACGAAGTTAAGGTTATCAAAATGCTTGACTTTGGAGCAGTAGTGGAATACACAGAAGCACCAGGGAATGAAGTCTTGCTACACGTAAGTGAGCTAGCTTGGGAACGAACTGAAAACGTAACTGATATTGTGAATTTAGGAGATATTCTTGAAGTGAAATACTTTGGAATTGATTCTAGAACAAGAAAAGAAAAAGTTTCTAGAAAAGCTTTATTGCCCCGTCCTGAAAGAAGTAAAAATCCAAGAAAGGAATAAATACGGTTACTGGTGTAACATTTTTGATTTTTAAACGTATAATAAATTGTAAGCTATAATATTTTTTCATGAGACAACTCAAAATCACAAAACAGGTTACCAATCGGGAAACTGCTTCCTTGGATAAATACCTTCAAGAAATTGGAAAGGTAGATCTGATTACGGCAGAGGAAGAGGTGGAACTGGCACAAAGGATTAAAGCAGGGGATCAAATTGCCTTAGAAAAGTTGACCAAAGCCAATCTCCGTTTTGTTGTCTCTGTTGCCAAACAGTATCAAAACCAAGGATTGACCTTACCTGACTTGATCAATGAGGGAAACTTAGGGCTGATCAAGGCAGCACAACGTTTTGATGAAACCCGTGGATTTAAATTTATTTCTTATGCCGTTTGGTGGATCAGACAATCTATTTTACAAGCCTTGGCTGAACAGTCAAGGATTGTAAGGTTACCTTTAAATAAAATTGGGTCGATCAACAAGATCAATAAAACCTATGCCTTTTTGGAGCAAGCTCATGAAAGAGCTCCCTCAGCAGAGGAAATAGCCAAGGAATTGGACATGACCATCAATGATGTTAAAGAGTCCCTTAAAAACTCTGGCAGACATGTATCTATGGATGCCCCATTAGTTGAAGGTGAAGATTCAAATCTCTATGATGTATTAAACAGTGGCGAATCTCCCAATCCAGATAAAACGCTCTTACACGAATCTTTAAGAACGGAGATCGAGAGGGCTCTAGAAACTTTGACTCCTAGGGAAGCAGATGTGGTTAGATTGTATTTTGGTTTAGGCAATCAACATGCCATGACTTTGGAAGAAATTGGAGAAACCTTTGATTTGACCCGTGAAAGGGTAAGACAAATTAAAGAAAAAGCCATCAGAAGACTTAAACACACCTCTCGTAGTAAGATTTTAAAAACTTACTTGGGTTAAACTAACTACTCAAAATGGGAATTCTAGTTGCCCCCTCATTATTAGCTGCAGATTTTGGAAATCTGGAACGCGACTGTATGATGGTTAATGACAGTGAGGCAGACTGGTTTCATATTGATGTGATGGATGGTGTTTTTGTACCCAATATATCTTTTGGTATGCCAGTGCTCAAATCCATTGCTTCTCATGCTGATAAGCCTTTAGATGTCCATTTAATGATTGTTCAACCAGAACGATATATTGATACTTTTGCTGCATTGGGCAGTAACATACTTACGGTTCATTATGAAGCTTCTAATCACCTTCATCGAACAATTCAGTCTATTAAAGATAAGGGTATGAAATCTGGAGTAGCTTTGAATCCGCATACTCCTGTAGATTTATTGGAATCCATTATTAATGATATTGATGTGGTTTGTTTGATGAGTGTTAACCCAGGTTTTGGAGGACAAAGTTTTATTGAATCAACTTATCAAAAAGTTTCGAAACTCAAAAGTATTATAGATCAATCGGGAGCTTCTACAAAGATTGAAATAGATGGAGGTGTTACTGATCAAAATGCAAAGCAATTGGTTGATTGTGGAGCCGATGTATTGGTAGCGGGAAGTTATGTCTTTTCCTCTGACCATCCCAAAGATATGATCTTGGGATTAAAAAAAGTATAAAAAAAGGGGTTTTTAAGCCCCTTTTTTTTATTAAAATTCTGCTCTGAACTGAACCCGTCTGTTCAGGGCCCTTCCTTCGATTGTCTCGTTATCAGACATGGGTCTTTCTTCACCATAGCCTTCGGTTCTTAAACGATCTGGATTGACTCCCATCCCTATCAAAAATTCTTTGACAGCCGCAGCTCTCATTTGAGAAAGGGAAAGATTTACTTCAGCCTCCCCTTCACTCGAGGTATGCCCTTCAATAACCAGAGAACCTTCAGGATTTTTATCCAAAAGGGTTTTGATTTCGTTCAATGCGTCCAAAACAGCCCTTCCTTGAATTCTATCACTACCAGCCACAAAATTCACTTGAGTAGCCAATTGGTTTATGGTTTCAACAATCTCTGATGAGAGTTCTGGACATCCACTATTTTCAGATGATCCTTTTTCCTCTGGACATGCATCTTCATTATCGTTTATTCCATCGCCATCGGTATCAGGCCAGGGACAACCTTTGTTGTCAATTACTCCTGCTTCTTCGGGACATTCATCATCTTTATCAGCCACGCCATCCTCGTCACCATCGGGGCATCCTTTGAGTTCAGCTAAACCTTCTTCCCCGGGACAATCATCATCTTTATCGGCAACACCGTCATTATCAGCATCAGGACAACCGTTCATGATTTCAGCACCAAACTCCTCGGGGCAACTGTCTTTATTATCAGGGATTTTATCACCATCGGAATCAGGACATCCCCCGAATTCCTTGAGGCCAGGTTCCTCAGGACAAGAATCTTTTTTGTCGGGAACACCATCCTTATCTGAATCACCTTGACCAAAGTTATAGTTAAAGCCGACTAAATGTTGGAGATGCTTGTATGTGCCTTTTTCTTCAGAAAATCGGTAAGATGATCTAAGGTTTAATGAAATTTTTTGTGAAATTAAAACATCAAATCCAACCCCACCTATAACAGTCCTTCCTGCTCCTAGTGAATTAAAAAGCCCTTTCAAACTTAGTTCTTTTACGCTTAGTTTTTCTCCGAAATCTGACAATCCATACCCAGCAACTAAATAGGGAGAAAATTTATTTGAATTAAAATTAAATTTAAGGAGAGCGTCAACTGAGGTATAATTTGAATTATTATTATCTATGTCAAATTTGTTAACACCGTAATTAGCTCCTATAGAAAATCCGGCTCCTAAATACCTTCCAATGGAAACTGATGGACCAAATCCAAATTTTGATTCCACTGAATCATCTATTATTTGTATAGTATTTGCTCCTAGACCAATAGACCATGGGTTGTCAGGTGTTTGAGCAAGTATACTTGAAAAAGGAATAGTAAATATTATAGCAAATTTTAATAATTGATATTTCATGTTTTTTTAATTGAATTTAAAATTACAAAATCTATTTTAAGTTTTTCATTATCAACTCAACTTTTGAAATTGAGAGCAGTATCAATTAAAGCAAGGTGAGAATAAGCTTGGGGAAAGTTGCCCAAAAGCCTTTTTGATTTAAAATCGATGTCCTCGCTAAACAAACCCAAGTGATTGCTATATGAAAGCAATTGGTCAAACATGGCCTTAGATTTTTCCACTTCTCCTATTTTGTACAAACTGTTTATGAACCAAAAAGTACACACGGTAAATGAAGAACTGGGCGCTCCAAAGTCATCATCATTTTTATATCTGAAAAGTAAACCTTCATAAGACAATTCTTTCTCAATGGATTTTACGGTCTTGATGTATTTAGGGTCTTTTGCATCAATAAAACCATAAGGCTCCATCAATAAAACGGAAGCATCCAAGTGTTGGGTTCCATAGGACTGCGTAAACGCTTGAACTTGTTCGTTCCATGCATTCTCTAGGATGTCCTCATAAATTTCAGTTCTTAGTGCTTCCCATTTTTTGGCAGATTTTCCAGACTGAATGATCTCGGAAATCTTAATGGCACGGTCTACCGCTACCCAACACAGCAGTTTGGAAAAAGTAAAATGCCGGTCTTCTTTTCTGAATTCCCATATTCCTTTGTCCGCTTGTTTCCAATTATTCTCCACTACCCATACGATAGATTTAACTATGGTCCAAAGCTCCTCATGCTTATCGGTCTCATCCGAGTATTTTTCAATTTGAAAATGGATGGCATCCATTAAAATACCATAAATATCGTTTTGCTTTTGAATAAAAGCTGCATTGCCAATTCTTACGGGTTTTGATCCACGATAGCCCGACAAGTGATCCAAGGTTTGCTCGGTCAATGTTTTTTCACCGTTGATTCCATACATAATCTGTAACTTTTCGTCCTTGTCTGGGATCAGATCGATAATAAATTCAATAAATTCTTTCACAATTTTAAGATGTCCTAATTTGGTAATGACCTTGATCACCATAGAAGCATCCCTGATCCAACAAAAACGATAATCCCAGTTTCTCACCTCTCCAATGGTTTCTGGCAGGGAGGTCGTGGCGGCAGCTAGAACTGCACCCGTTTTTTCGAAGGTGAGTAGTTTGAGGGTTATAGCACTTCTAAGTATTTGCTCGTTGTAAGCATTGTCAAAAGTAGGTGTTTTATAACACCAGTTTAACCAGTAAACTTTCGTTTTTTCAAATTCAAATTTAACCTCCTCAATAGAAAAAGGATTAATCTTTTCATTGTAGGAAATTTTAAAAAAGTGGTCTTTTTCTATACATATTTGATCGCTATTTAGAACAGCTGTTTTGTCAATATCAGTATAAAGAGTGAGGGTGTCATAACGTTCATCATCTACCACGCTGATGATAAAATCATCCTTTATATAACTTTTTGTTTCGCCTTTGGCGTATTCTAATCTAGGATCGTATAAAACTTTAAGTACTGGATTTCCTTTAAGATGTTTTACCATCCGGGAGATTTCGGGTGGAGCATAATAAATACTGTTATCTTTTTGGAAACGGGGCATAAAATCAATCAATTCGAAGGCGTCAGTTCCATTATCATAATGGGTCACCAAAATGGCGGTTTTATCGAGGTACTTTTGTGTGATTTGGTAGGTATTATCACATTCTATTTTAAAAAAACCACCTTTGTCATCATCGAGTATTTTACCAAATACAGAGGGGGAATCAAATTGAGGCAAACAACACCAATCTATTGAGGAATCTTCATTTATAAGGGCCGAAGACTTACAATTTCCTATAATTCCATAATTTAAGTTGTCTGTGGAAGGAAGAGACTGCTTTAAATGCATAATTTCGAATGTGAATTTAATTCTTTAGGGTTATGGCTAAAAATATAATAGTATCAAACAGACTGCCAATACAGATAACGAAATTAGATAATTATTTTGAATTTACCCCCACCAGTGGTGGCCTAGCAACGGGTATGAACTCCGTTCATCAGGGTCAAGAATCCCTTTGGATTGGATGGCCAGGGATCGATAACGATGAGATTGATAAAAAGACATGGGGTCCATTAAAAAAATCACTAAAAAAAGAGGGGTATTTTCCAGTATCCCTAAATCATGAGGAAATTGAAGATTTTTATTACGGCCTCTCTAATAAGTCACTTTGGCCCCTTTTTCATTACTTTATCGAGTTTTCGGTCTTCAACGAACAACAATGGAAGTCCTATCATAAGGTCAATCAAAAGTTTGCCGATGCAGTACTGAATAATATCGAAAAGGGAGATACTGTTTGGATTCATGATTATCAACTATTGCTCTGCCCCAAAATGATCAAAGATGTTCTTCCTGACGTTACCATCGGATTTTTTCTGCATATCCCTTTTCCTTCTTTTGAAATTTTTAGGATATTTCCATGGAGAGAACCTCTGTTGGAAGGAATGTTGGGTGCTGACCTAATCGGATTTCACACCTATGATTATGAACGACATTTCTTGAGTTCTGTAAAGCGAATATTAAGAAAAGAGGTTTCCTTTAACCGTGTCAACTTGGGTACACGAGAGGTTGTGGTAAACACCTTTCCCATGGGCATAGATTATGAAAAATTCAGCAATGCTGCTCAAACCCATTTGGATATGGTCGCAGACGAAAAGTCTGATCTTAAAAAACAATTGGAATTACACAAAAAAGGAGCAGAAAAAGGAACACTGATTCTTTCTATAGATCGATTAGACTATACAAAAGGAGTCGTAAACCGAATTAAAGCTTTTGAATTGTTTTTGACCAAATATCCAGAATACTTGGAGAAGGTTCGTTTGGTGATGCTTACTGTTCCTTCCAGATCGAGTGTTTCAGACTATCAAAGACTCAAAAAAGAAACAGATGAAATTGTAGGAAGGGTAAACGGAAAATTTGCCACCATCAACTGGACACCAATCTGGTACTATTACCGAGCCATGGCTTTCGATGACCTGATCGACTTATACATGACTTCTGATATTGCTATGATCACTCCTGTGAGAGATGGAATGAATTTGGTGGCAAAAGAATTCATTGCCACAAGGATCAAGGGAGATGGTGTTTTGATTCTCAGTGAGATGGCAGGGGCTTCCAAAGAACTTTATGAGTCTTTACTGGTCAATCCATTTGATCTTAATCAAATGGCCGAAGCTTTATTGACTGCAATACAAATGCCCGTTGAAGAACAAAAAAAGAGGAATCAGAGCATGCAAAAAAGGCTTCGCCGTTACTCTGTAGAACTCTGGGCCAACGAGTTTATGAAAGCCTTAAAAACCAAACATCACAGCAACGAAGAGTCGTCTGTGATCAAAATAAGTGAAGACATTCAAAAGACCTTTGTTAAAAAATTCAAATCGGCAAAAAAACGAATGATTTTCTTGGATTATGACGGTACCCTTGTGGACTACCATCAAAAACCAGATAGGGCTGTTCCTGATGAAAAATTACTTCAATTGATTCAAGATTTGATTGTTTTCCCCCATACCGAATTGGCCATTGTAAGTGGTAGAGATCAAGATTTTTTAGAAAAATGGTTTGGGCATCTTTCGGTTACTTTGGTTGCAGAACACGGCTATTTCATCAAACATAAAAACCAGAAATGGACTGGGAAAGAAACCCAACAAAAAAACTGGAAAGAGGATCTGATTCCATTGATGGAAACATTTACTGATCGGACTCCTGGAACTTTTATCGAGGAGAAAAAAAACAGCTTGGTATGGCACTACCGTAAAACCGATCCTGAATTGGCTGCAGAAAGAGTGGTAGAACTCAAGACAGTATTGAGTAGTTTGATTTCTGACGAATTGCACCTGATGGATGGAGACAAAATCATTGAAATCGTCGGTGGACGTTTCAACAAGGGAAGTGCTGTTTCTGAGATCATCGGTGATAAAGAGTCTGAATTTATCTTATGCTTTGGGGATGATGTAACCGATGAGTTTATGTTCAATGACCTCCCCCCTCACTCAATAAACATTAAAGTAGGTAAAAAAACAACTCAAGCAAATTATTGTATCAGTAATACTAAAGCCGTTAAATCCCTATTGAAGGACTTGATATCCTAGAGCAGATTAATTTTTTTTGTTGAAACATTATCAATAATTTTAAAAAAAAAGTGATAAACAGAAGGAGATTTTTGAAAGGCACTTCTTTGGCATTCCTTTCATTACTGTTTCCAGCCAAGGTTTTTTCTTCTAAAAATCGGTTGCCCAGCGTTCTTCTTATAGGGGATTCTATATCAATTGGATACTATCCTTTTGTAAAAGAAGCGTTGAAAGGTATTGCTAATTTACATCGACCCATGCTGCCAGAAGGTGGATTTCAGAATTGTGAGGGTACGACCAAGGGGGTTGAAAAAATCGAACAATGGATAGGGAAAACAAAATGGGACTTGATTCATTTCAACTTTGGCTTGCACGATATCAAACATATCGACCCGCATACGGGTATAAACAGTAAAAGTTTTGACGATCCTCACCAAGCTTCTCCTGTCCAATATGAGAAAAACCTCAACTTAATCATAAAAAAGTTAAAAAACACAAAAGCTAAATTAGTTTTTGCCACCACAACCCCTTATCCTGATGAAAGACTAAAACCAGCAAGAAAGCCTGGGATGCACAAAATCTACAATTCTGTTGCCCTGAGGGTGATGAAAAAACACAAAATATTTATCAATGATCTGCATTCTTTTGTAATGCCAAGGGTAAAGGAATTACAAAGACCTTACAATGTTCATTTTTCTAAATTCGGAAGTGAAGAATTGTCAAAAGCAGTTGTAGAATCCATCCTAAAACATCTTTAGTAAATGTCACCGATGATTAAAACACCATTCACACTCGTGGTTATTCATTTTTCATTTGGGTAAACGAAAAACAAAATATTTTTGAAGTAAAAACAAATGTTATAGTAG
>Ga0206677_10002412_pt1 | contig 16390 bp, 33 predicted proteins | sample M130m12015metaG_FD_155475 | JGI IMG/M metagenome (GOLD analysis project Ga0206677, IMG submission 155475) | Ammonia-oxidizing marine archaeal communities from Monterey Bay, California, United States - M1 30m 12015 | ecosystem: Environmental > Aquatic > Marine > Intertidal zone | place: USA...
TCGTATTTGAGTGCGGGACATCTTGTGACGCTCAACGACATACTCTGCGTCATCCATGTTTGCTGCATCTGGGTCTGGGTAGAAGTTCCAGATAGAAACAGAGGAGCATCTAGGCATGGTCTTAATAAGAGGGGAGTACTCTCCTTCCTCAGTCCAGTTAGGATACTCTTTATCTACTGCAAACGGGCCTTTCATAATACCAGTACCAAACAAGGCACACTCAAAGGCTGCTGTACGCAATTCCTTTCTAGCATTAGACTCTTCTAGTTGGTCATGTATTTTCTTTTCCATCTTCTTAGCTGCTATCATAGCGGGATGGAAAGTAATCTGTGTGGGTGATCCTGCCTCACCTTCCTTTAGGTCAGCCTCCACTGGGGCTAGCTTATCCTTAAGGCCAGCGAGACGTTCCCTGAAGTCTACAAGTGTCTCCCCAGGTTCAAGGGTTGGAGTCTCAGCTAAAGAATCCTGACGCTCATCCATTTGCTTAAGGCTGTCTTCAGTCTCAAGGTGTACAGCCTCAGTAACACCGTCAGGCAGAACCGTTGGGTCAATGCTGATAGGGAACTTGTTTGCTCCAAACAGAACCTCTACGATCTGACCGTAAGCTGCCAGCACCTTTGTCTTCGTAACCTTAACAAACACTCTAGACTTCTCTGTAGAAGTAAACTGTACGTCTGGGCTGTAAAGACCTCTATAGTTTCTGTACGCTCTGATCCAGCGTTGCTCCTCAGCATTTCTAGCAGTCTCAGCCTTCTCAAAACGTTGCTGAACGTAGCCTACGATAGTTCCTACTGAGGGATCACTATAGGCTTCTTCGTCTGCGTCCTCAATAAAAGATACTTTAGCATCTTCCATGTAGACTTCTTCAGCCAAGATGTCATCTTCTTCCATAATTATTCCTTAGTATCCAAACGTTGAGTCTGCTGCCTGAAAGCCTGTACGCTGAGTGCTAGCGTTGTAATCAAACAAGTTACTTCTAGGTCTTGTCATAATACCGTAACGTAGGGCATCGTAGATGTGGTCTTCAGATTTAGTGTCCACGTCCTCAGGGTTTGTTTTATCAAGAGGAAGGGATGGTAGTTGAGCAATTGTATTGTAGCAGGTATTAAAGAAAACTACTCTAGGTTCCTCTGTGAACTCGTCTACCTGAAGTCTTCTATGTAGTTCGTTTTTACCTGAGACCCTAGACCCCTTAGACCTGTCAGCTGGTCGCCATCTGCAACCTTTGACTATCATTTGTTCAGCTAGGCTGGGTCCAGTGTCTCCCCTCTTGTGCCAAAGGGAACTGTCTAAAACACCGTACCTTATATTCTCAGAAGACTCAAGGTCTAAAATTATGTCTGCTAAGTCTGTGGCTAGAACCTTAGATACGTAAAGCTCTCTGTAAACAATAAGCTGTTCGTCTGGAGATACAGCAAACCAAAGTACAGCACTGTAAGACCCGTATCCGTAGTCAGCCGCCCTAAACCTAGGCCAACTGTGGGGTATGTCGAAGGGTTCTACAACGTGAACTCTACGGTTAAACTCAGGGAAAGCAGCTCCCTCGTTGATGTCCCAATCCCCTTCCAACAGTTGACGCCGTTGATGCTCGGGCAAAGAGAGTAGGTTGGCTTCGTACATCCCGTCATCAGACAGGTAAGGGTTATCAAACAAAGTCGCAGGAATAAACTTCCTCTTGAATAGAGGATCTCCCTCCCTACTATGACCCTTGGGCCAACAGATTGTCTCACCTTCTTCGTCTGTAGCCCAAAATGCCTCGTTAGGTGTGTTAGGGTCAATGAAGGTTTTCTTTACCCATTGATGACCGGGCCCCCCGGGGTTTGACGTTGCTCTCATGTAGAGAGGTAAGCCACTAGCTTTTGTAGTCCTAAGCCGTGAGCGCATATAATTCCAGGCATAGGGACTAGGCCATTGAGTTAATTCATCAAAACCAATCCAGTTGAAGGCCTGACCTTGGTACCTCATAACGTCATCGTCACGGTCAAGGTACGACATCCATAGTGTAGCACCGCTAGGAGCAACCCAAGTCTTGTCTCTCTCCATAAACTTAATACCTGGGATAGCCCGTGGGTATAGTTGTTTAGATACTGAGATAAGTTCTCTTAGTTCCTCTGTACTCCTACGTACAATAAGCATCCTAGAGTTAGGGTTGTTGAAGTACCTAACCGGATCTGCGATTAGACTATAGCTCTTACCACCACCAGCTGCACCACCGTAGAGAACTTCTTGCTCCGTGGCAGCTAGGAAGCTCGTTTGAGGCCCAGGGTTGGGTTCAAAGATAATTTCTCTTTGTACCTGCTCAACGTCATCGTCATTCTGAGTCAGAGTTGTATGGTCCTGTGCGAGAGTCTCCAAAGATTCTTTTGGTAGCTCTACCACCAAGTCTTTCTTTTTCGATCTTCTCCGCTTTCCTCGACGCTTCTTTATACTTTTTGGCATACTTCCTATAGCTTGAGGAAGCTCGTCTTCGCTTTTCTTCGATCCTGACACGTTTGTCTAACCCTACATGTGATATATACCTACCTGACTGTTGGGAGAGCCATCGAGCTACCTGCCGTAAGCTGTACTCTTGTAGGAATAGTTTTGCTTTTTCTAAAAGTTCTAATTCTTCTGGTATGGGTATTAGTAGATCAGGATCTTCTTCATCCTGCTTGTATCCGAAAGGTACGTGTCTTCCAACTCTTATGATGGGGTACCACTCACCATTTTCTCCTCGAAGGGGTACTTGCCATTCTACTTTAGTTGGGTACTTTGCCTCTGATGCCCTTGCAGTCTTAACCTTAGGCATCATCATCCTTTGATGGTAAGATAAAGAGAGGCTCCGAAGTCTTAACTTCTACCTTCTCTGTCTTAGTGAAACCCGCTCTGTCAAGAATATCTTTAGCGGCCATCATCTTTTCTTTAACACCTAGGTCTGTTGGGTCTGCCATAACGCTGAACATAGTATAGGCAGCCTTGGTGGAAGACTGTGAGATAAACTTCTTTGTTCTGTCTACAATTTCGTCTTCAATAGACGCTACAATTTGAGCAGTAGCCACACCTTCGGCGTATCCTGCAAGCTTCTTAGCTTTAACAGGATCGCCTTTGGCTTCGTCAAACAGAACGTCTAAGAACTTCTGCTGTTTTTCAGTTAGTGTTCTGCCCATAAATTGTACGCCTTATTTCAGTTCGTGAAATACCAATATCACGTAGCTCTTTGTTTGACATATTCTGGAGAATCCAGAAGTCTGCACGTCTTTGTTGAGAGTCTTGGATTGATTTTAGTGCTGAACTTGCCCATACTTTAAACATGATAGTCTCCGTTTGTATCTGATCTGTGGTTGAATTAACCACCGGAGACTAGTTTTACACATATAGTTATAACATACTACAGATAATAATGCAACCCCGCTATGCGTTACCTGTTAGGGTTGTACATCTCTTTGGCTGACATAAACACTTCTAAAGAAGCACTGGCACCGTCAAAGGCCAATATCTTATCACCTGCGTGTAAGAATAACCTGTCTGACGTTATGACGTTATACACATCTTTACCAGCTATAGCTTTATCGTTTAGTATGTGGTGATACGTATTTGTATCTGCGTGATACCACTGCAGGCTTATGTTGTGATTAGCAGTATCACCATTAGTAACATGCAGGAATACTATCTCTGCATCAAAGTTAGCAGGGCATACGTACAGAAGGTCAGCACTGGCACCGCCTGACGTAGCGGTAACTGTTAGACCTTTTGTTACAGTGTTATATGCACGAGCTACAACCATTACTTTTTAATAACCTTCTTAACTGTCTTAACTAGCCAAGCTTCGTTAACTTCTGTATCAGGGTCATCAGCAATGAAATGTCCATTCTCATCTCTTGCTCTTTCCATAGCTAACTCTTCTTGAACCTGTTTCTTTTTCTTTGGAGCTGCTTTCTTTTTTGGTTTGTCCTGACCTGCCAAGAAGTCTAGGACAGCAGCATCTTTAGTTTGCCACTCCCCATAGACTTTTTCTGCAAGAACATCACCACGAGGGCTAACAACTTTATCACCTTCAAGTTTAAACACTATCAGTACTTACCCTCCACGCCAAACTTCTTCTTGTGCTGGGCAACACTTTCCTCCTTGTATCGAGTAGTGTACTTCTTGTCCTTCCAAGTAAAAGTAGCATTACCAGACTTACGGTTTCTAGCGAATGCCTTACCGAAGGACTCGTTAGTAACTGGTCCTGCAGCAGGGCGTTGCTTAGGGCGAAGTGACTTCTTTGGTGCTGCGTTAGTAGGAGCATTCTTCTTAGTTTCTGCTGCCTTCTTGTTTGCATCACTTTGTTTCTTTGTTGTCTTTTTTAAAGGCTTCTTAGTTGGTTTTTTATCATCAGAAGGAGGAACCAATACCTCAGGTGTAGACATGTCAAGGGCACCCAACTTAGTGTTTGGGCTACGCATGGCCTTAGGGTTCACACCCACAATACGAGAACCACTTGGTCTTCCAGGTGCATTCCTGTTAGGTGTGATATCCTTCATTGGGCGACTAGGGCCGGAACTACCGCTACCTGAACGGGAAGCCTTAGGCTTAGCTACGCTTGTACTTGGTTTTGGTTTTGTATTCGTGGAAGGTACCCTAGGCTTACTACCTGGTTTGGCTGTTGCAGGTGGTCTAGGTGCAGTTCTAGGAGCGGCTGGGGCTGTGTTAGCACGGGCAGCTGGTGGCTGACTTCTTCTGAACTGACCAGTGCTGGGGGACTTAGGCTGGGCTACTGTAGGTGCTTTCCTAACTGTTACATTTTTTGGTACCTTACTTTTAGGGATACGTGTACCACCTTGTCTTGCTAGGTCATCAGCTACACGTTTACTGTTGGTACCAAAGATCTCTTTACCAATCTTAATTAAGAACTTAAACATTTCACTTAACCCTTATAAGATGCGCCGCATTTGGCTTCTACTACGCCACCTGCTTTGTAGCCCATTGTTTTCTTCATACCACCCTTCGAGTAGCCCATCTTCTTGGCTACTGCTGGTGCCTTTTTCTTTAGTGCTTTCATGCCTGCGTTCATTGGAGTTTTCATTGCTAGGGTACCTTTTGCTGCTCTGAATGGTTTTACTTTTTCTGATATCTTCTTAGGTTGTTTGACAAACTGCTTACCTTTAGCAGTGCCTTCTCTCTTGGCTTTTGTTGTTGCTGCGTACTCTGAAGAAGACAAAGACTTGATAGCTTTCTCTGGGAGATACCTCTCGCCAGTCTTAGCACTAGGCTTTCCACTCTTTGTACGCCACTTCTGCTTTGTCCAGTTCTTTAAAGACTTCTGGGGTTCCTTCATGAAGTGTACCCTCCGCCCTTAGCTTTGTATTGCTTTGCAACCATCTGTGCTTTTCTTGCTGACCATTGTCCAGGCTTACCACCTTTTCCACCCGCCTTAACCTTTGAGACAAGGTTCTTACGCATAGTGGGCTTTGTGTAGTTACCAGCAGCATTTACTGTAGATTTCTTTTTCTGTGGCATTAAGTACTTACTCCAATTTCTATACAGATAGGTAAGGCATAACTCCCTTTAGACATCAAGTAAGATGACATGTTGTACGAGTTAGCTTTACACTCTTTCTCTGTCCTGAATAATTCCTTTGAGTTAGCCATCACTTGACAGGAAAATGCAGAATCACTGGTGCAAGCAAGGACAAGCGCCATCCACATTACATTAAGTCTTCGTCAAAGCCCATGTCTTTACAGTCCCAAGCTTGACAAGAAGCGTCCTGAGAACACATGAACAAAAACTTCATACAGGCACCCATACCCGCTTCAGCATTTAAAGCCTTAAGGGTCTTGGCTCTGTTGTTAAAGTAATGGCAGTTACCACACTTCTTAAGTTTAGCATACTCAAGTTCTTTATCCCAAGCCTTAGCGAGGTCTTCTTCTGAAGCACCATACATCCAATACTCTTCAGCACGGTCTTTATTCTTGGGGTCTACGTCAGGTGTATCGCCACCCATCATTAAGCCGACTTTCATCATAGTATCACCACTTCACCTTGTCTGCCCAGTAGGCTGCGCTTAGTTTACCTTTTTTAATATTCTTTGCGTGTCTTGCCTTAAAGCTAGCACGTTTCTTCTTCATCTTATCGGACTCACCTGACTTAGGTTTACCTGCTGTAGATGCACCCTGCTCACCAAACCTGATAAGCTTAATTGTGTCGCCTTCCTTAGCAAGGACCGCATGAGACTTTGTAGGATGCTTAGGGGTTCTCTTAGGCTTATTGTAGCCTGCGAACTTCTCACCTCTGTACTCGATAGCCATATTACATCAACTCAAAGTGAGGACCATCAATAAAGGGTCTTCTACCTTGAGACCTTCTTAAGTCCACGTAAGCCATCATAGCATCTTCAGACGTACCTGCATAGTCCCTAATGTCACCTTCTGACCAGGCTGCACCCCACTTGATTGCTACACCAAGTTCCTTAGCTGCCTCTTTCATTGCATCGCAGAGGTCATCATAGACATTCAACTCCCAGCAGCCCTTGCCATCTACGTATGCCATGAGGTCTACTGCTCTACCCTCTAGGTGCTTGGACTTCATAGTTTGAGACTTCCCAGCAGCTACAAGCTTTTCTTGTTCCTCTACTGTCCTCAAACCGTAGATTACTCCAAAGTCTACTTTGGTAAGCTCAATGGCTCGTTTGACTACAGCCACTAGGCTTTCGTCTACGCCTTCCATCTTAGCAAGACTACGATTTGATAATTTAAAGGACATTATTTACTAGGCTTTCTTGTTTGTGTTTTCTTTGAGTATTTATTATTAACTTTATTATCTATCTTAGCTACGTTAGCCTTAGCTGTTTGCGTACCCATTGCACGTGCAAGGATATTTTTAACTTCTAAGGGAGTCCCCGAAGGAACTATTTTATTGATAGCTTGATTAAGTGTAAGTTTTCCACTGTCAACATCACTTACTATTTTTTTAAAGGTAGGTGAACTAGCCTGTTGATTCCCTGCACCCTTTTTTGTTTTCATGTTTGCCATGTTATTTTTTCCCTGTAAAGAATTTAGATACGGATCTCATACCAATGCTAGCACTAACGATACCACCCAATGAGTACTGGTACCATGTAGGCATAGACTCAAGTGCTGTAAAGCCAGCCTGTACGATCTGGTTACCCCATTCACCACAGAAAGCTAAGATAAGGGGGATGCTAAATAGAAGAGTAATCCACTCATCCTTCCAGCTGTTCTTTGTGCTGTCCATTGCAGCTATGTCCCAGTCAAGCTCACCAGTTGCTTGCTTCACACGGATCTCTGCATTGGCCTTCTGCACTGCTACCTTGCTGTCAAGATACGTGGAAGCTAGTCCACCTACCGCACCTATAAGTTGACCTATCATTTGTTATAACTCTCTTCGTGTACTACACGTGTTGGGGTTACAGTAGTCTTAGACTCTTTGCCCATCCAGATGCCAAAGCAACCAGTTAGAGCACCCATACAGACTGATACAAGTCCTGACTGTGCTACACTTGGATCTGGCAGTGACATAAACCAGTGTACTGCTTGGTAAGTCAGTACAGTAACCGCAAGCATCATAAGCCTAGGTAGTACTTTCCAATCGTCTAACACTGTTTTAGCCATTAGTCTTCCCAGTCTCTTGTTCTCTCAGGATCTAATACATTATATGCACTTAACATACCTTCTAAGTACATAGATCTTTCCATTCTGTCTAAAGTAATCCACTCACCTGAATGATTGTAGTAAGCTTCCCTAGCATAGAAGACTGAACTGTGAGGGATGTGTACCCTTCTTAGTATCTTCTCATTACCTTTAGCTAAAGCCAAGTAGAATTCTTCTAGAACTTTATCAGACTGATAGTATCTTACTTTTTTAGACATCTTTATTAGAACCAATGCACCAGTAGTTGTATCTATTAGCCTGCATCTGTCAAGGACTAAATGCAGAGACTAAAATTATATTTTACCTTTATAGATATAAAGAGAAGTAGAGGGTACTGTTAGTTAATACTAGTAGTATTATAAGTATTATAAGTATTATAAGTAGAAGACTACTAGTATTAGCTAACAGTATTACTTATAAGTATTACTTACAGTCTATACTAAAAGGCTTTACTAGTAGTATATACTAACAGTATTAATTATATGGATACCCGCACTTTTGTCAAGCCCTTATTTATACTAAATGTGATCACGAATTGTTACAACTATGTTACAAGTACGTTACTTCACCCCTAAAGTGTTACAAGAATCTTAATAAATGCTTCAACCTGTAATACTTGTAAACCATAAATTTCCATAAGTGGTTAACAGAACCGTTTTTACCCCCCGCTGTCATTGGGCATATACATATAGCGTACACCCCCGCCCTGGCCCACGCCCCCTACCCCAAGCGACACTCGGTTATATCCAGGATCTCTTATATAAACAAGCTCTTATATACCGATGGTTTAATATTAAACTATTATTTCCAAAAGTAGTTTAACGTTAAACTAAATGTTTTGTCATATGGTTTAACCTTAAACTAGTTTGGGTTTAGCTCTAAGAATTTTCAGCTTGTGATCACAAATAGAGAAAGCATCTATAACCCCAGTAATTTTGTGATCACATTCGGTAAATCTTCTCGCCTATTATATAGTCAAAAACATAACGTGAAATTAATTTGAAAAAACTTTATTGAACCACTTGCAATTCCATTCTTGATGATTACCTTCCTAACAAGAGATAACAGAAAACAGAAAGAGAGTTTCAATATGGAAAAGCTAACACTCAAAAAATCAATTGAGGAAAGTGGGAAAGTATCTTTGGGCAATACTAAAATGCCTTCTACTACTTTCGCAATAAGCGCAAAGCATTGCAATGTAGGTGGCAAGCTTGTTGATATTGAGGGCTCCACTTGTTCACGATGCTATGCCCTAAAGCTTCAGAAACTTAGGCCTTCAGTAGATACAGGCTGGACTAACAATCTGTTTAAAGCGGTTAAGATGATCAAAGAAAATCCAAAGCTTTGGGCAAAAATGGTATCTTTCCAAATAGAGAGAGGATGCAAAAAGCTTGGGGTAAACTATCACAGGTGGTTTGATAGTGGAGACCTGCAATCTGTTGATATGCTCCACGCAATTGCTTTATCAGCCGAATTGACACCTAATATAAAGCATTGGTTGCCAACAAGAGAGGCCAAGCTAGTGAAGCAATACCGCAAACAATACGGCACAGAGCCTAGCAACTTGGTGATCCGTGTTAGTGCAACCATGATAAGCGACAAGCCAATTAAGGGGCATGAAAACACCTCTACAGTCCACAGAAAAGGTGAGGCAATACATGGGAAAGAGTGCCTTGCCTATCGCACCAACAAGGATGCAAAGGTGGTATCTTCTGAAGCTTTCAAAGTAATGACAAGAGAGGAAAAGAAAGAGCAAGATTTTGGGCACTGTGGTGATTGCCGTGCCTGCTGGTCAAAAGATGTAGCAAATATCTCGTATCCCTTGCACTAATAGAAAGAGGTGAGAAAATGCCTATTGGTTTTGTGGTGGCAATGCCCCTAGTTTTTGGAATAGTTTTGGGCCTGATTGTTTGGGCTGGTGTAAAAGAGAAAGAGGAATAAAAAATGACAAACTCAACAATCAAAAGCATTATGGATAGCAGTGGTCAAATGGTTTGGCATATAGAGGAAACAATTGACGGTCATGGTATCGTGCAAGAGTTTGGGACGCTAAAAGAAGCGCAAGAATACTTGCAATACATAAAAGAATTGGAGGGCTAAAAATGGCACGTTTAGACATAGACACGACCACGCTAGAGGTAGCAGGCAGGGCTTTGGATCTATTTAAGGAGCAATACCCCGAAAGAATTACTGTTTGGGCTGAAACAGCAGATGGTCAGTTGGACATAAAGATAGGTAGCATTCACAAGCACAAGAGCGAGAGGGGTGGATCTATGCGTCACCATGTCTACTTTAATAAGACAAGAACACTGTTGGAGGTGTAGATATGGATTGGATCAAAGACGCTATAGCATTGCTTTGCCTATGTGCCACTGGCTATGCTCTACTACTAATCGGCTACGGCCTAGGATATTAAAGGGGAAAGAAAATGGGAAAAGTTAACGCACTATTTCAGGACGCACAGGAAGCAAGAGAGGAAGCACAGATGCACTTTCCAAACTATCTGATCACAGATGTACCGCACGAAAAGTATGACAACTATGACATGCTCAACAAACTCTTTCACGCACTAGCACCGCATGGCTGGGAGAATAGCACTTGGAAAAATGACACCTGCCCATCACTCCAGAAAGAGGAAATTCATGGCAATGTGTGCAGGATCTTTGTGGACTACTTGAACCCTGACATGCGAGAAGATCCAAGCTGGGCTTTGCTGGCCTATACTGTAGAGGATCGGGAAGGGTATCTCGTCCTGCAAGAGGGCTTTGACAATGTGGACAAGCTCATAATTTTCCTGACAGAGACGATTAACTGAGAGGGTAAGACCATGACAAAAGGTATCGTAATCAGCCTCTATGACTTCACAGGCGAGGCACTTAAACCATGGGCAGAGGCGGGGTATACCTGTCACGCCTTTGACATTCAACATGACGAGGCTGGCTGGGTTGATCGCTTTGATGGCGGGGGATCTATCCGATTTCATAAATCTGACCTACACAACTACGGAAACATCGTAGCACTTAAAGAGGCCTTTGAAGATAAAAACGTAGTGTTTGGCATGGCCTTCCCTGTCTGTACTGACATGGCTGTATCAGGTGCGGCACACTTCAAGCGCAAGGCAGATCGTGACCCACTGTTTCAAATTAAGGCAGTCAGTCATGCCATGAGATGCGGAGAGCTATTTGATGCGCTGGGTGTCCCTTACTTTGTGGAGAACCCTGTCAGTGTATTGGCTACTAAGTGGCGTAAGCCTGACCATAGCTTCCACCCCTATGAGTATGGCGGATACATCCATGACGATCAGGCAGAGCATCCACGTTGGCCTGAGTATATCGCAGCCAAAGATGCCTACCCTAAAAAGACATGCTTGTGGACAGGCAATGGCTTTGTGATGCCGTGGGCTGATCCAGTTCAACCTGAGGATGGGTATAGTAAGCAACACAAAAAGTTGGGCGGTAAGTCACAGCGCACCAAAGATATACGATCTGCCACACCCCGTGGCTTTGCTAAGGCAGTATATGAATTTAACAGCCAATCAGTAGAGGAGATGGCGTAATGACTAAGAACCTACTAGGAAAGTCCCGCCCACAAGATAAACCATACGCTATATTCAAAGGGCATGGCCCCTTTGGTGAGACAGAGCTGCGCTTACTCAAGACATACCAGCGCCCTGATAAAGAGAAGTCTAACAAGTACGCACGTTGGTTCGTTGCTGTTAAGACAGACATGACCTATGGTTCATTCGAGCTAGGCGATAGCTACATAAGTGAGGCTACCTATGGACTGGACTTAACATGGGCTGACCCCTTGTACAAAGAACAGTATTGGGATAGCCAATATACCAAGGTAGATGCTGCCTTCACTCAAGAAGATGCTGACCTATTAAAACAACTGGGAGTATAGGACAATGACTAAGACAATAGAGAAGATCAGAGACTTGGGTTATGGCTGGACAGGTACACTGTACAGTGATGGTACAATGCGAGTGCAGGGTGACTTGCAAGGGAGTGACTGCATTGACCTACCCAAGGCAAGTGTGGACAGGTTGTCTCGTATCTTTCGAGAGATCCAAAGTGGTATCACTATTCAAGTAGAAGAGGAGGTGGAATAATGGATAAGCTGGAACTGTACACGAGTGAGCTGTTGATGCTCAAAGATTTACTTAAGAATGACATGGAGCAAACATCATGGAGTGAGGTTGAGTATGATGATGTTGAGCTAATGCAATACTATCTAGATCGTGCCAAAGTGTTGGCTAAAGTAGAGGAACTGATCAATGACTAAGAAGACAATCAAAACAGAACTCACCCGTGACGAAGTACGCATACTACTCGAAGTCTACAACTGTATGGACAGCATTGTAGATGACACAATGGAGATGATGGATGTACGACTGTCACAACTCAGCGACATGCGTGATAAGTGTTGCGCACTGAGAGACATGTTTGACTTTCGCCCACCTGTAAATGATGAAGGTAATCCTAACCACTGGCGGCCAAGGGTGTTACCTGATGACCCTACCGCTTGGTACTATGTAAAAGAGGAGACAGAGTAATGCGAGTAGAATTGAGATCAGTACTTCACGATGACTTGATGTCAGACTGCGGTAACTGTTACCAAGCGGAGGTCTACCTAAATGATAGGCCTTTCGCTCACCTACAAAACGATGGCACAGGCGAGGAGACAGACATCAAACCACACCATCTATTCCAAGGGACAAGGAGGCAATGGAATTACTGGAGGGAGGTCATCAACAAACACCTGTACGTTGAGTCAGAGGATGCAGTCCTGGACAGCAGCTATGGGTGGGAAGACTCTCTTTTAAGTTGGGCTGACGGTGTGTTAAAAAAGCAACACCCTTGGGTCTCAGCTAGTACATCACCGACAGAGCAGCGAGACTTTGATCTGTTCATGAAACAGTAAGGCTAATGCAAGTAAAACAGTAGGCTGTAAGGCTTACTTAAAGTGAAAGGTTTGATTGTAAATGCCTGTGTATGAGTTGATAGCAATAGGTACCACAGTAGTGTTCTGGTGTGTGGTCTACCTAATCTATAAAAAAGATGAATAGGGTACTTGAAATACAGAAGGAGGTGCCTACGTTAATACTGTTAGTAGTACTGCTAGTATTACCCTTGGTATTTATTTCTTTTATAGAAAATAATACTTATAGATACTAACAGTATATACTAATAGTACATCTACTACTGGTCTGCATTTAATTAAAAGGATAAAAGCAATGGCAGACGATAAGAAAGACGAAGAGTTACCACTAACAGAGTACGATGATGTTACTCATTGGGTGGGCAAGATGGAGAAAGACAATGGACAAAAGACTAGTACTTCTGGACAGACACATAGGGAGCCTGCAAAAGGAGAGGGACGACCTTGAGTGGTCAGGTGAGTACGCTCGATCAGACTTCCTTCAAAAACTTATTGACGATGCAATTCAAATGAGGGATAAGGGTGACACTCACTACCCCTTGTTCTAAAGATACCACCCTTAGCTCAACTGGATAGAGCAAATGCCTTCTAAGCATTAGGTTGCAGGTTCGAGTCCTGCAGGGTGGGCCAAACAAAAAAGGATACACACTTTGGAAACACTTGACATCATTCTTCTAGGCTATGGGGTTATCCTTGCTTACTTGGTTTGGGAGAACATTCAGTTACGAAACAACGTGGAAGAGAATTCTGGATTAATTGACGAGCTAATCTCTAAGCACAATCTTTTGGGTGATGAATTTGGAGAATTTTTGGACATGATCGAGGACGGTCTAAAAGCAAGGGAGGAGAAGGACAATGGTTAGTACTTGGTTGTTGATATGGTTTGTCTTTGTACCTGAGTTAGGTATAAAGTATTACCACTTAGGCACATACGAGAACGAGACCTTCTGCAGTACTGCACTCAGAGATGCAGCGGTAATGGTCAACGATAAGAATGAAACAGTAGAATGTATAGGGGTACAGGTAGATGGGTAAGGCAATTATTAAAACATTGGAAGGCCCTAAGTGGGCATATACTCGACACGCCACGACTACTTACAGATCCGTAACTAAAACTTCGCTAAGGAAAAACCCAAAGAAACCAAAAGCATTGAGAGGTAGACCCTGATGTCAATTAAAGCAACATACATAGACCACATGGGTACAGACTTGACAGTAGCTAACGCTGCACGGGTATCCTTTGGTAAGGTGAGTGAGATGGAAGACGATCCTTGGGGGCCACCTAATCTCAAGAAGAAAGACGATAAGCTGATCCGCTATCTTGCCAAGCACAAGCACATCAGTCCATTCGGTCACTGCTTTGCCAGCTTTCACATCAAGGCTCCTGTGTTTGTAGCACGGCAGCTAGTCAAGCATAAGTTCTTGAGATGGAACGAGATCAGCCGTAGATATGTCGATGATGAGCCTGAGTTCTATGTGCCTGACGTATGGCGTGGACGGAGTGCCGACAAGAAGCAAGGGTCTGATGGCGTGGTCGGTATGGTTGATATTGGAGGTAAGTTTCCGATGTCACCGACTGCAATACAAACTCTTTCAGATGGAAAGGCGCTCGAATCCTACCGTAATTTTATCGCAGCAGGAGTAGCACCTGAGCAAGCCCGTATGGTACTGCCACAGAGCACGATGACTGAGTGGTACTGGTCTGGTAGCCTTGATGCCTTCGCTGACATGTGTAACCTACGCTGCAAGTCTGACACTCAGGCAGAGACACGGGCAGTAGCACAACAGATTGATCGCAAGATGATTGAGTTGTTCCCTGTGTCTTGGGATGCACTCACGGAGGATGACGATGATAAAGAGTGAATGGAATCGTCTAATAAAAGAACGTGAAGACTTTAAGGAGAGTGTATTGGCAGAGCATACATCAGACATAGTGAATGAACCTAAACACTATGCACGGTGGGCCATTGAACCCATCACATACATCATGCGTAATGGTTTTGAGTTCTGGCGGGGCAACATCGTTAAGTACGCCAGCCGTGCAGGTTACAAGATGTACGAGGGTAAGACGCAGGTTGAGAGTGAGGTCATTGACTTGGAGAAAGTTATCAGGTACTCACAGATGCGTATTAATCAACTTAATGGGGAGGAGAAACTCTAGTGAATATCTTACTATCCATTCTTCTTGTCCTTGTTTTATTCTAGGAGGCGGTATGTTTACAGTTGAGTTTGAACCGGACGCAGCAATCATTCAAAGCCTTGACGAAACAGGGAACATGAATGACGTTGAGATGATTATAGCGGAGGAAGGTGTTGTGTATATACGACAGTGGGATGATAGTTTAGAGAAGTACGAGATGCTTGTCATGACATACCAACAGCTTCTTGATATAATACTTTCTCTAAAGCAGACAGAAGGTCTTTTCCAAATAGTACCAAGAGGATAGAGAGATGGATAACACAGACACACAACAGTTAGACCACTACATGCAGGAGAATAACCTGTCAAAGGAAGACGTTCTTCTCATAGTTCAACGTCATGTGAATGACTTACAGTTCGAGAGAGACTTGGACGAAGCTTACAACAAAGACGAGTGGGATGACTGGTCAGAAGGAGACATGGTATGATAGCCTCAGAAGAAAAGAAGTTTGATGTGGAAAGAGTTGCGTGTCCCTACGTGGATTGCGGTAGCTCAGATGGGTTCTACTACAGCTCAGTAACTAAGTCAGGTTTTTGCCACGTGTGCGACAGTAAGACAGGTAAGCCTGGTAAATACCCACGTCCTAACTTTAGGAGTGAGATTGCTGATTGGGCAGAGGAGGCTTATCCAGTGAACACAATGAAACCACCAGTACACACAAGGCAGATAGCTTCAGCAACATTCAACGGCATACGGGGTATTGATCCTGACGTTTGTAAACTCTTTAAGATCCAGCTTCAACTGGACAGTGAGGGTGACGAGGTTAGGTACGCATTTAAGTACCCATCAAATGTAAAGTACAGAGGCTTTGAGGAGAAGAAGTTCTGGACTGAGGAGAAGGGTGCCTTGCAGGATCTCTTTGGCCCAGACTTTAACGCTGGCTCTAGTAAACGTCTTTACCTTACAGAAGGTGAGTTTGATGCTGCATCTTTATACCAAGCCCTAGGTAAGAGTTTCCCAGTTAAGTCGATACCATCTGCCTCACTGTCTGATAAATTTATCAAGCGTAACTTTGACTACCTCAACTCATTCCAAGAGATTGTCTACGCTGGTGAGCAGGACGATGCAGGTAAGGGCGCAGCGACTAGGCTCTATGAGTTATTCCCTGAGAAGTTTTACTATGTACCTCTGACCAAACACAAGGATGCTAACGACTTCATCCAAGCTGGTGATCAAGATGACCTGAAGTGGGCTGCTATAAAGCCTCAACGGTTCTCACCAGATAACTTCTTTGTGGGTGACGTTGAGGTAGAGAAAGCCATCAGGACTGAGAACCCCTACGAGTACGTAGCCACTGGTCACACTGCACTAGACGATAAGATCAGGGGGTTAGTGAAGGGTGGTCTCACCTTCATTAAAGCTTTGCGTGGTCAAGGTAAGACTGAGCTGATTAGGTACTTTGAGATAGGGCTCCTAAAGTCAGAGGCTAAGATAGCCTTGCTTCACATGGAGGAGATGAAGTCTACAACGTACCGTGCCATGGCTACGTATGAGCTAGGTTGTAATGTCCGTACAAAGGAAGACGCTGCAGAGAATGGCGTTAGTGAGGACGATGTGGTCTTGTCTGCTAAGATAGCTGCACGAGATGATCAAACCATTATCTTTGAGATGCAAGCTCAT
>Ga0206677_10002415_pt1 | contig 16374 bp, 16 predicted proteins | sample M130m12015metaG_FD_155475 | JGI IMG/M metagenome (GOLD analysis project Ga0206677, IMG submission 155475) | Ammonia-oxidizing marine archaeal communities from Monterey Bay, California, United States - M1 30m 12015 | ecosystem: Environmental > Aquatic > Marine > Intertidal zone | place: USA...
CATCTCAGTAAGGAATCTGCTTCGGACCCTGATTTATAAGCTCGAAATCGAGCCACTAGATGTTCAACAAATCCGCCATTTATCGAGAAATACATCTGACTCTTTAGATGTCATCACGAAAGCTTTAGGAACCCAGTCCCTCCAATCAAGCGTCCCACCCCACCGGGGGAAGAACTTGCGGAGGTCCTGTATAATACGGTGATAGATTTTTCGGGCCTAATATGGGTGCGACTTAGATTGGATTGTTATCCTTTGGTCTAAATGCGACTTCAAAGCCTTTCCCGACAAAAGCAAGCTACTAGCAGTCCTCCCCTCCGAAGTCTCCCCCTTCCCCAACCAAGTCCCAAAATTTTGCCGCACCTGCGTCTCTGCGTGAGCAACCCACGACACCAATCGTTTATCCTTACTCTCGATAATCAACGTTACGGTACCATTTTTCACCCTTGGAATACTGCCAATTCACAGCGGACCTAGCCTCTATTCCCAAAATGGTCGAAGAGATCGGACCTTTTATATAGTTGGGGACAAAGATCCGCTTGCCATCGCTCTCCTTCCGGATATCCACGAACCATTGGCCTTCCTCATCGCTTCGTGAGGAGCTTTTTGGATAAGCGGAAGGAATAAAGGTGGGCGGCTGGCTTGCGACCTTTTTCCACATTTGGTGCTTGTTCCACACTGATTCCAGCAAGACTCCTCTTTTCCGCTCGTTTTTAGCTCTGATCAGACTTGGGATGCTGCCACTGGTCTTCATGACGGCCCCGGAATCTGTAACTCTGGTCCCCGCCTCGGAGCAGGCATTCCCAAGCGAGGTAATCACCCCCAGGCAAACCCAATTCAAGGCCCGCCAGGCCCGCTCGAAGAGAAAGTTCATCATAATCGCACAAAGATGAAAATTGGGCTAATAATAGAGCCCTCCCATCCCCCCAGTAAATATGGTCAGAATCAGGTGCCCTATGGCCACGATAAAGCCTCCCCCTACCCCCTTTGCTGTTTGAGCGATATCCTTGTTGTTTTCGTTCCTAATAAGTTCCGGGTGACGGGCCGCCATCGCTTCGGCTTCCAAGGCCTTCCTCTTCTCAGACAAAAGTCCGTGAAGCGGGATAAAAAAGCGGGTATTGGCAGTATCTTTCAGGTGAATCCACTCTCCGCTTCTATAGTCAGTCGGATGATCGGCCGGAACTCCGCGAGGATACCAAGTTGGAGGCTCCGAACTCACTTTGACCCACCCTTTGCTCATCTTTGGCACGACATGGGTCGAGGAATCCACCTCATTGGAAGTCGAGCAGGAACAGGTCACGGCCACGAGGATCCCGAGGGAGGCGAGTTGGCAAAGCGACCGGCGAAAACGGTTTAGGTTTCTGGATTTCATGATTTAATTTGTTTGGATGAGAATGACACCGTCCAGAATTGAAGCCTGATCTTCTAATCTCTCTTCAAATAATACGATAATAATCACGAAAACGGGTCACCAATTTTCAGTGATCTAACAAAAAGACTTTCTCCCCCTCCGTTCCGGTCCAAAGTTAGCTTTAAGGCCAAACCACATCGAGTGACACAAAACCAGTATCTGACACGCTTGAAAAGTTATGCCGTTTTCTCTTCTCCTGCGTTATAAAGTCCTACTCAGATTGTAATGCCTTTCAGGACTTCACTACGCCATCATAACCCGCAAATATAAAAGGATCTCTCAAAACCTCCTCCGATTCATTTGTGCTATCAGAAGCCTAATATCCAAGTAACAACTCATCTAACCAAAAAATGGAAATGGTGGTTCCAGCGGTTGAGAATCATTATTAGAAAGGCCATATCTTAGCTAACTATTTTTAACACCTAATCCCTTCACTAAATCAATCGAGGTAATCCCCCTCTATCTGCTTGGCCTCATAACTCTTCCGTCGAAAGAAAATTCCTATCAAAGATGACAAAAAATCTTTACCCTTTGTCCCCATATAATGAAACGTATCGCAAAGATAGTCAGCATCTTTTCCCTGATCATTCTCGTTCCTTTGGGAATTCAGAAACTAATTCAATATCAACAACTTCCTGATTCAATTACCATTGCTACCGGGAGAGAGGGAGGACGTTACCTTGAAATAGCGAAGGCTCTAGGGGAGAGAATTGAGCAGGATTACGGAGTAAAGGTTAGGTATATTGAATCTGCCGGTTCAATTGAAAATCTAAGATCAGTTAATTCAGGAGAAGTTCAGTTTGCGCTTTTTCAATCTAACGCGATCAAAAATCTTACTAAGTATCCGGATGTAAGAACGGTCGCTAATGTTTTCCCGGAAGTAATGATTGCTCATATTAGGAAGGACCTTGGATTTGATCCCTTTTTAGAGCGGTCTGGTGACGGAAAACTGATTAATGTTTCGATGGGTGAAAAAGATTCAGGGAATGCGGTGACTAGTCGGGCCATTCTTGAGTTTTATGAGGGGGAGCAGAAAAGAATGAGGCCGCATTACCTCAGTTACGAGCAAACAAAACAAAAGATGAAAGATGGGAGCATTGATTTAGCTCTTATAATTACCGAGAAAAACGCTTCGATTCAGCAGGAAATGACGACTAAGGAAGAGACCACTATTAAGGGACTTCCTTTGGTGGGATCCCTTTTGGATCAAAACCCTGAATTTGATAGTTACTCAATTCCAGCAGGATTTTATGGGGTTCACCCAAAAGTTCTTCCGGCACAGAACACTGCGACAGTCGCAGTCAACGCCCAGCTCATTTGCAATAAGAATGTCAGCCCATCAATGGCAACATTAATGACCGAGATTTTAATGGATCCAGAATTTATTTCGAGTCAAGGCCTCACAGATCTACGTCTAAGAGGAAATGAATACGCACTCCCTGAGGGCGCAATCCCAAAGCATGAGGGGGCACTTCATTTTTTTGAACCAGAATTAAAGCCCCCCCTTAATCCAGATTTTGTAGAGGCGACTGAAGGCATGAGATCCTTTTTAGTCTCCATAATCATTGCCTTTTACTTTATCTTTCGGTGGGGCAGGAAACGCAAACAGTTAAGATCTGGCCATCATCTAGATCTTTATTTACATCGATTACTAGATATCGAAAATGATCAAATCAAGCTAGATGAAGGGGGTGCTAGTGAAGATGAGATCCTCAAACTGGAGCACCTGCTTGATGAAGTAACGAAGTTACGGCAGAAGGCTTTATCGTCTTTTAGTGCAAATGATTTTAACGAGGATTCAGGATTCGAATGCTTCATTTTAATGTCTAATTCTCTTACTGAGAAAATTAACGCTAAACTCACAAGACAAAGGCTTTGCAAGCAAATCTCATCGGTTGGAGATCGGATTGTTTCTAAAGGCCATAATTGAACCGTCTTGTTTTTAGAATGCGTATAAATAGTGACTCGATTAACTTAAAAAAAATAGAGCGATATGACTACTAGAGATTTTATTAATGCGGTTAAATACCGTGAATACTAGCAGCCTGATTTCTGTAACAGTAGATCGACAGCTTGAGGGTCCTTTCCTTCCTCTAGCGAGCAATCTCAATCCTCAAGCCCGTATCAAAAAAAATTAATAAATCATCAACGGGGATTATAATTTCTTCGGTAATTTATAATATCACTCGGGTAAATTTCAGATTAACATCGACATCACATCTAGATAAAATGAACCTTCCAGTTCCCTACTTCATAAAGGAAAACGTAGGTGTGGGAAAATTTAGAAGCCCGTTTAAAATACAAATACCAAGAAAATGATCTGCCCAAAATGTTCACACGTAACTAAACATAAAGACGCCTCTACGTATCGCACCGCGAGCCTCAGGTGTGCACATTGCAGCTATGTCTTCGCTTTGGATCCCAAAACCATGGGCTTCGGAGATCTTCGCGTTCTAAAGGTAGCTGACAAACTATCAAAAGGAGGAAGATATTTCACCGAGCAACAACTTGCTTGTTCATGTTTATTGAAGAGGGAACGTTCAACTGGTCTAGGTTGTTTGATTCCGCTGTTTGGGGCGGGTTTTTTTGCCGGGATTATTGCTTTTTCTGAGGCTGGGCTACAAAGTGTTTTGGGCATCTTGATCGCTGGCTTAGTTGTAGGTTTGCTCTTTATGCTTCTTGGCCTTTGTTCAGATCCACCCAAAAACAAAATCTGGTTAGGAGTTCAAAAATATTGCCAAGAAAAAAGTCACCCATTTCTTATCACACCTAAAAGTGCTAAAGAACTAATCAATCGCCTGTTGAAAAAAGATAATCTGTCCTTTGAAGACTTTCATCCAGACAAAGTAATCATTGTAGATGACGTTGAATTTGTTGCTTTACTATTACTTAATAACTTTCACAGAGACAGTAATTGCTTAGTTCTAGACATGAACAATGTAAGCGGACCATTTTACGACTATTTTGTGGAGCGGCAGACCTCCGACGAAAAATTAGCAGTGTTCGCAGTCCACGATGGAGGGAAGACGGAAGAGACGATGGTGGCTCAGATTAGGAATAATCCTAAATGGATCGGTTGCGAAGAGATTACTGACCTTGGATTGACGAGAGAAGCTCTAAGTAATTATAAACGGGGGACCTGGATCCATGAGACAACAGGGATGATCACAGATCACAAACCGAAGAAGATCGATGAAAAATATTATTCAAACTGTGTATACCCAATAGACTGCATTCCTGCTGATAAGTTGAATATTTCTTTAAATGCCTGCATGGCCGGTGGATGTGTCATGCTGTCCCCACAAATGTTTGCCGCGATCGGAACGGGGTCTTCACATAATTCTAGTAGTGGTGATAATAGTTCTTACGATTCTGGGCACGGTAGTGGTGATAATAGTTCTTACGATTCTGGGGGCGGTGCTGGATTTGATGATTTTGGCTAAACTATCTAAAAACAAAGACCTTTGTTAGTTTTTCTGGATCTGGATCACTTAAGAAAATGTTTGGTTTTGTAGGTGTAGTATCAAGAACGGAGCAGGATCTACCGGCGTTTAGCGGGAACTCGTTCAAGTTTGAGAAATACAAATTTCATTCAAACTTCAAGGTATTTCCCGAAAAAGAAGATGGACAAACTTTCTCTTTCTCAGATGGATCAATCGTAAAGATTCTAGGCCTATTTTTCTCAGCTTCCAACCCACCGAAATCACTTAATAATTTTGAAGAAATTGCAGATGGCGCATTTACGGCTTTTGCTGTGACCCCAAACGGGTTTCGAATTTATGCAGATCCATGTGGGTGGAGGTCTATCTATTTCCGCGAAGAGGGAAACTTGTTGTACATCACTTCAAACATCAGATATCTTCGTGAGTATTTAGGCCTAAACTTGGAACCAGTTCCAGAGAGGTCGATCGATTTTTTATGCACCAGTTTTATTCCTGGCCTGGAAACCTTAACAAAAAATGTCTTCGAACTTCCCATGGGCAATGTGCTCGAATGGAAAGGTCAAAATAAATCAACCATTAGAGATTATTGTAGGTATGACACTCTTCCAAAAGTTGAAAAAACCCTTCCTGAAACTGCACGCGATTTGCACGCGATTTGCCTCAAGAATACCGAGAACATAAAGGAGGCTAGCGGAAAGAAAGAATGCACAGTTTTTTTGAGTGGCGGGTTAGACAGCACATGCGCCTTATCTTCAGCGATTGATATCTTCGGGCTAAAAAATGTAAAAACTATTTCAGTGCATTTCGGGAGCGATTTGCCCAACGAAAATAAATACATTGATGAAGCTGTTAAATATTTCGGGTGTAATCATCGATATCTTGAGATCTCGCCAGATTCATTTCTCTCGGAAATGGATAATTTATACAGATGGATTGATGATCCGATTGGCGACCCTGTCGTAATGCCAAATTATATGATGAACCGGGCAATTGACCCAAAAGAACAATTAGTAATAACCGGCGAGGGAGGAGATCCATGTTTCGGCGGACCTAAGAATGTTTTCATGTCCAACTCGATGCAATACAGTGAAATTTATTGCAACGGAAGTAATGACGCTTTTTTGGCAACTTCTTACCTAGAGAGCTTTAAACGGGCTTACGATGATGCTGCTCATCTAAGCCGATTTTCAGAACCTACGTTTGGAAGAAGATTAGATAAATTGCAGTCCAATCTCAATACACACCTTACAAACCCAAGGTGGGAAAGCTTTCTCGATCGATTGTTATTTGCGAACAAACATCTGAAATCGAACTCTTTAATCTTACCTAAAGTGCAAAAAACCACTCAGCCATTTTTTCGCTATTCGTTCTCCCCCCTTTTTTCCAGAACAGTCATCGAATTCTGCGCTCGAACTCCAATCCAAATAAAATACCCACGTCTTCAGGAAAAATTCATCCTCAAGAAGGCGTTTCTTGGTAAGATCCCTCAGTCAATAATCGACAGGGACAAGAGCGGCATGAGGGTCCCCCTTCGCTTTTGGCAAGGTCATAAAATTAAGACTTTTAACAGAGACGTACTCTTGCGGAAGAATAAAACCCTAACCTCAAGATTTTTTAACATTAAAGAAATAAAAGCACTTTTAAAGCATCCACGCCCTAGACAAGGACTTAAGTCTTGGATGCTTTCGACTTTTATTTTAACAGCCAAAAATTTATATGAACCCAAAAGTTGATTTTTATCCCAAAGAGAATTTTTCATCAATCTTCGAAGACCTACACAGCGGATCCTTTGGGAGGGCATTGACTGAGAAATCGGATAGACCACTCAAGATTACCGAACAAGGCGGCACAGTTTTCTGTGTCGCGACTGGGAGTCATCCAATAAAAATTACAAATGAGGCCGCTACTTATGAAATGCAGCCAGGTATGTATGGCGCAATTCAGACACCAGCTAAAGTAGAAGGCGGGATGTTTTGGTATGTGTTTGTAAAGGGTTATAAATGCTTAAACGGGATCGGAGGGCCTCTCGAAAAAAATGGGAGGCTACGATATATCGACGGTTGCACCGATTCTCTAATTATTCCGCCGGTGATAAAAGGAGACCCCTGCCTAAATCTTCTTTTTTTCCCCCCTTCCACTGAACAGACTTTTCACACACACCCAAGTTGTCGAATCGGCTTGGTCATTTCAGGTCATGGGATCTGCCATGAAAGATCTGGAGAAACCATCCTTGAGAAAGGGTTAGCGTTTCATCTTCCTAAAAATGCAGTTCACCGTTTCGAGACGAAAGGTGAATCTCTTAGGGTTGTTGCTTTCCACCCAGATAGTGATTTTGGGCCCGAACACGATTTTCACCCCATGATCAACAAGACTTTAGTGGATGGAACCTCAGCACGCCATATTCAATCCATCAGAACAAACGCATGAAAAAGAAATTTCTCTTTCTAAATAAATTTGCCGCAATTAATAGGTCGGAAATTTTCAATTTGAGTTCTGAGAATTATATCAACCTAGTAAAATTTTTTGAAACTGGCGTTATGGACAGGACTCAGTCGCTAGCTTCTGGTTTTAAATACGACATCATAGATCGAATTCCCGAAGCAGCTTCGCCGCGCCCCAACATCGATGAGATCATGCTGCAAAAAGCTCAAAAGATTCTCGACCTTGCTGAGGAAAGAAACCAAAAAATTCTTGTTTTATGGAGCGGTGGTATCGACTCAACCGCAGCCTTGCTCGCCCTCCTTGAATTATGCGGCGAAGACTCCCCCGATCTCATCACACTTGGATCTTCACATGGATCATTCGTTGAATTCCCAGAACTTGGGAATCACCTGATTGAAAAACAATTTAAAATCCTTCCGATGGTTCATCCTGTTTCTAAGTATCTACCGAAAGATTATATTGTAGTCACTGGAGAACATGGCGATCAATTATTCGGAAGTGATAAAATGCTCCCTCTTGTAGACGCTGGACTTGGAGACCTCTCCTACACTAAATATCTGCCTTTATTTATGGCCGAAAAACTAGGCGACACAAAGCAGATAAACGACTTAATGGAATACTTGGAACCAGTCATCATGAAATGTCCGTTTGTAATCACCGATATTTGTCAATGTCTCTGGTGGCTAAACTATGCTTTGAAATGGCAACAAGTTTCTCTTCGTATCCCGGTATGGTCAGGGAAATCTGTTAAACAGATATTTGATCAATGTCAGCATTTCTACAGGGACGAAACTTTTCAGCAATGGTCTCTTGCTCACGAGAACAAAAACCCTCGCAAAATTGATAAATATAAATTAGAACTGAAAGAATTTATTAACGAGAGATTTGAATGCGAAAACTATTTCCTCCGCAAGACAAAAGAAATAAGCCTGCGTCCAAGAGCGGAAAAAAAATGGTGGGAGTTGGCAAGACATAGGTGGAGTTTTGTGTTGGATGCAAATTGGAATTTCGAAAAACAAATAATTCCACATTACCTATAAAACCGCGAATTTGATAAGCTTCCCGCACAAGTCAGCCCTTCAGCGAAAAACCTTAGTGAGTATTCTCGGATTAAGTTGACTATCGCCCTCAAACCGAATGGGGCATGATCGAAGGAGATTTTTTTAAACGAGACTGCGCCCCCATTTGATGCCGACCATGAATCTTAAGAGCAGATCAAAAAACAAATTATGGGCCAAGGTATTCTCAATTCTTTTTTTTCTTACGATAATTACCTCCCTCGTTCTTTATATCACCAATAATTTCATCCAACGGTCAGAGAATATTGCTCCAAATGTATTAGTCCAAAAAAACAGCAGGGAGTCCGTTGGAATTTGGGGACTCGATCAGATTGACGTCTTAGAGGTCACTGTTATTTACTGTGGAAAACAACCTGAATTACCCTTTGAGAATCTCAGTTCCTTCGATGGGAAAAAGCATAACGCTGACTTTTATAGCTGCACCCTGCGGAACCTCACGGAACTTCCAATTAAGATCTCGTCTGCTGAATTCTTCTCTGAAAAAGGAGAGCGGAAAATTAACAAAGGACCCAAGTATCTGAAAAAGAAATGGAGCTCAACCATTATTGACCCGGGACAGACAATTCACCGGCGAAATTTATGGGTATGGGGAGAAAGAGATAATAACCGGCTCATTATTACCTATCAGGCTCAAATCCTAAACTCTCCAAATACATCATCCATTAAAAAACTAGCTGAAAGAATAGCTCAAAATAATGGGAATCCTCTAACATTCCCCTTCCAAGTTACACTTCAGTTTTTTAGATGACTTACAAGATGCCGTCATTGCGATTTGAGATTTTTTTCCACGTGCGAAATCCCCAGAGTTACTGCCATCTATCTAACTTTAGCTAAGGTATACCCTTAGACTCGCGCTGGGTATTGTTTAATATAAGCCCTCGAAGATAATTCAACGGTGGTTCAAAGGAAAACGTATAACCCTTACGCTCCTTGTTAATAGCACCTTCCTTCCCTCTTTTCTCAACAACAGGCCGCTTAAAAGCACTCCCGGCTGACAGGTGAACTGGTGTAATTTAAGCGGTGACATTTTGTAATTGAAATGGAAAATATAGCTTTAATCAGAATATGCTTACAAAGAACTTTAATTTCAGCGTAAAGGAAGAGCACGGAAGATTCCCTCCAGCCATTGAGCGATTTATTGCTTTCATAATCGTTACAAGTGTTACCTTATACATTATTGAGGTCGAATATGCGGGCACTGATAATAGCAGGCAGGGGCATTATATATGGTTATGGATAGAGAGAATTGTGGCCTCTATTTTTACTATTGAATACATAATGAGAGCCCGTCAACTTGGAACCAGCTACTTGAAAAGCAGGGCTGGATTTATAGATTTAATTGCATTTTTACCATTCTGGATTGGGTTTTTCGTGCCCACCGTATGGCTCGGTCTCATCCGTTCAATGAGAGTGCTTAGGCTGCTCAAACTTTACCGATATAGCAAAGCAATGCGGATTTTTTTACAGGCCCTCATTGGTTCTAGGAAATACTTGGGAGGGATGTTTTTGATCGTATTTATCATAATGCTTTTTGGGGCGGTTGGAATTCATGAGATCGAGAAGGAAACGCAGGCAGAATTCGACAGTCTTGCTAATTGCATCTGGTGGACCGTCGTCACCCTAATGACTGTAGGCTACGGTGATATGTATCCGGTAACGCCTATGGGAAGAGTATTTGCGGAGTTCTTAATGGTAATCGGAGTCGGCCTTACCGCTGCCTTTATTGGTATCGTTGGTTCTAACGTCTACTACCACGTCCAAAAACTCGAAGAAGACGATTGATCTGGTTGTTTATTTTATTCGATTGCCAATACGTTTGTTATCTATTTTGAAGATAAGGACCGAACAATCAGCAGTGGTAATCAATCCATCTATTGCCTCCCTTCTCTAGGCGGCTTCAAATCCCTTCCACCAAAAGAAATTTCCTACCAATCAGTTAGCACGTATGAAAAAAATGTGTCTTGTTTTACTGGCGTTACTTTTCATGCCCGCGTGTTCTCTGACGCCATATGTTGTGAAGACAGAGAGCTTGCCTTCCGACATACAGTGCTGGCAGCAGACACCGATCCGCTTTGGTGTTACTCAGGCTTCAATGACACCCTTGTTAAATCATAACATTGATAAATATAAAACGCTGGTTGAAAAATCTTTAGTGCACCGAGAGATCGCGATTCGTGTCATGAATCAGCTCAAGCAAGAAGGCAAGATAAATGGCAAAGTGCCATTAAGCGGCGCTGATCTAGATATGCTGAATGCCGGTTTAATGGATCACCTCAGCCTACGTGAGAATCTGTATGAAGTGGCATATGCACAGAGTTGCTGGTTCAAAGCCTCGGAAAAAACTTATCAGCAATTGAAGATGGAACCGATCAGCGAAGCCAATCAGCTCAAAGGCACCATGCTCTCATTATCTGCCGCTTTGATTTTGTATGATAATTATTTAATGATGAGTTCATTATTTGAAGAGAGCCGTAAGTTGCGGCGTTTCTTAAATCAGAAAGACCCAGCTTATAACAAATGTAGGAACGAGCTGAAAAAACTGGCAAAATCCTATAATTCGGAAGTAAAAAGGAAGTTGATTAAACGGGTGATTAAATTTTACGAGCTGCGCTTGAAAGAGGCCCCATCGGACCTTACCCAAGATGAAAATTTTGCTTATCTAAATACGCTAATAAGGCAGAGCCCGTCTTACAATATGGCAAGAAATAGTTCCGGTCTGGAACGCATCGGCAAACAGTTGGCCTTTATGAATACGGTGACACAAGACGATGTGCTGGAACTGAAAAATGAGGGCATCAATCTGTTCAGCGGCTTATTCGGCAACACCATGGGCCTGGTCGAGTCCCGAAAAGGTAAATTGCATGGGGATGCCAAAGCTTTCAGCAACCTCCGATCTCAATTGCAGGCAGGTGATATCCTTCTGGAGAAAACACCATTCCGGCTAACCGATAAACTAATTCCCGGTTTCTGGGGACATGCCGCAATCTGGATTGGCACCGAGACTGAATTAAGAGAACTGGGTATTTGGGAGAACCCGGCAGTGGTTCCATATCACCAGAAAATCAGGACAGGGCATTCTGTTGTTGAAGCACTACGCCCCGGTGTGCAGATGAATTCATTGCAGCATTTTCTCAATGTTGATGATGTAGCTGCGCTGCGCAGTCCCAGCGCATCCAGAGAAGTTCGAGCCAGCCGAATCCTGCTGGCTTTGAAGCAGGTAGGCAAAGATTATGACTTCAATTTTGATGTCGAAACTACCGATAAAATTGTCTGTTCTGAACTGGTTTACACGGTCTATACCGACATACCCTGGCCAACAGAAAAAGCCTTGGACCGCTACACCATCAGCCCGGATAATGTAGCCAAAAAAGCACTGTCCGATAGCAGCTTAAACCTCGTTTCCTTATACCACGACGGCAAAGAAGTCACCGCAGACCGCCTAGGGTTAATGGCTCAACTCATGGGAGAACCACGGAAAAAAATCAATGGATGGAATCAAGTCAAACCTGATAGACAATGATAATAAGGGAATAGGGCCCCATAAAATGAAACCCATCCGCCATAAGCAGTCTGTTTGGAAACACACTCTTAAAGAGAAATAATCGAAGCCTACCCCACCCTACCGTTAGAACACCTTGCGGAAGCTCAATGTAATACGGTGGGGTTTTTTGTTCCTAGTATGGGGCGACTCGAATTGGTTTTTATCCGGTGTTAGAAGGGAAATTTATGTTATACCCATCGTCCCGCCCCGAAGGCGACGTCAAAAGCCCTCCCACCAAATGCAATTTCCCAGGACTCCAATTTCCTCTTAGCGGGACTCAGCATGAATCCAATTATGAAAAAATCCCATCATCTATAATGAAGCAATTCGTATCTCTTGTTACCTTCGTTCTTTTTGCTCTGGTCACATATTGTAGCGGTGCTGATTATTACATCGATTCAGTGAAAGGATCAGATGACAATAACGGCCTTTCGATACGAAAGCCCTGGAAGTCGCATATGAAAGCGGAGTCAGCCTTTTTGGCTGCAGGAGATGTAGTCCACTTCAAGAGAGGATCTACTTTCTCCGGCAATATTCGAATTAGTGAATCTGGAACGGTGACCAAGCCGATACGGCTGACTTCCTATGGGAAGGGCGATTTGCCCAAGTTTACCAATCCGACTACGCGCGATGCCAGCGGCAACGCGATTACCCTTGGAGGTGACTACATCATCGTCGAAAACTTACATTTTCACGACACCCCAGGGGAACACGTTTCAGGGATACTCATCATGACGCGACTGGCCGCGCTCCGTATCGAACTTGGTTCGGATCATTGTGTTATTCGAAATAATGAATTCATCAAGACTGGTCAGGGCATTATGTCAGCTGGCGAGCACACTTTGATAACAAAGAATTATTTGGATGGGCCGAGTTATGCACTGTGGCGAACATCAAAAAGTAGCTGGGGACCGATGGGGATACATTTAAATATCGGCAACCAGGAAGTGTCATACAACACCATAAAAAATTTTGGAACTAAAGACAGCCCATGGGGCTCAGATGGCGGCGCTATCGAAATAGATTGCGGCAAATATCATAAGAAAAATATCTACATTCACCATAACTATTCGGAAGGAAATGCTGGATTTATTGAATCCAGCTGGGACTACGATTGGCCACGATATCGACAGGAAATCTATAACTGGAGAGTGGCCTTCAATATATGCTACGATGGACAATCATGGCTATTCATGCTGGCGCCATGTACAGGCATTAATTTTGATAATAATACGATAGCTCGATACAATAGATTCGGGAGATCTCAAAATTCCTGCGCTCGTATTGATGTTCGAGGCGGCAGTCCTATTGGCAAACCTTCGGGTGCCCATTTCAGGAACAATCTTTTTATCTATTCGTCCTCTCCTTATAACGGAAATCGATCTGGTGGCGCACTGAAAACAGCTAACTGGTACTCAAAGTATAAATCTCCAAGCACTAAATATATGGGTGACAGCAGGCAGGCAGGCAGCGGCGATCCGGGCCTTGTCGATCTTGAGAAACAAGATTACCACCTCAAACCAGATAGCCCATTACGCGGCAAAGCGATCAACTTAAGCGAGTTCTATAAATCCGACTTTGATGGTAGTCCATTGCCTAAGACCGGCAACTGGGATATCGGTGCAATTCAATACAACACGACCAAGCCTACCAAAAGATTACAGCCCAGCGTGCATCCCTTACCCGTAACAGAGTGATCCTAGAGCGCCTCGGATGCATAAATGAGTCCGGTATATGTTTAAGCTCAGAAAAGGCAACGCACCAACTATTACGAAAGGGCCATACGCCGGCGAGATTGTTACTGGTGACCACATCATTCCACGATCAGTGTGTCCGGAATTAGACAATGCTCTCTACAACCTTGAGATGATGCCGCTTACCTTGAATCAGAGGAAGAGCGCGAAGATCGCCACGAGGAAAATCGACTTAGCCAAACGATGGAATGCCGATGGGCTGCTCAGTGATGCGGGGATTAGGCCGCTGAGCAGGGAGAAAGATTAGCTCTATTACAATTGGGTAACTTGTATATCGATTTCGGGGATGAGGAGAGAAACATTCCAAAAGATAATGCTAAAGCATACATCTTTTACAATCTCGCTGCACCGAAATTTGAAAGCGAAAATCTCCTTAAAGATATTAAGGCAGAAATGACCAAAGACCAAATTGCCGAAGGCGAAAAGCTGACCCGAGAGTGGTTGGAGCGGAAAGCCAAGGAAAAGGGAGAATAAGGCCAGCTAGAATGCCACAACCACCCGTTCCAACCTACCGAGTCGAACATGAGCCATTCCGTGGCTCTTGGCTGCTGACGGGGCCCGGCTTATGCGACCCGTATGAAGTGATAACACACTAAATAGATCGTAATGAACAGAGGAACCAAAAGCATTAAGCATCCTTTCCCTTTGGGTTTGGTCGTCTCACCCTTCTTTCCAATAGCTGCTACGATCTCTTCAGGAGTTAATGCAATCCCCCCCTGTCCTTCAGGGACCACTTGGGTGGGGTAAAGACCTTCTGCTCGAAGGGCCTGTATCACTTCCGCATCCGAATTGCCTTGCTTGACTCCGGTCTGCTGTTCCCCATTGGAATCGAGCGCAATGTATTGAAAATTGGCCATAAAATATTTTGTGTGCTTAGTCCTACAAATTTAGAAAAAAGTTGAGGTAGTTACAAATGATTTTCCCACCACGTCGATCCAAGTTGATGTTGGAATTGATTGTTTCCATAAATCTAAGCTATCCCCCTCTCAGCTGATAACTAAAGCCTTAATTTTCTTCCAGCACCCGGTATCCTTCCACCTAACAATGTGCTAAAAGGGTAAAAACACCCACTCACCTGCCATTCTCTGAACCTGGGTTCTCGGAACAATTCTCAAAGTAGACTAATCACTGGGTATAAAGCCTTAATTTTTCACGCTGCTGAGAAACTCCAGCAGGTCACGTACATCCTGTTAATGTTATTTAATCAGGACCCCAAAAAAGAGTCTAGGCTCTCTTAGACCCGATAGCACAGAACTTCACCAAGCATATGACAAGATTGGTGAGGTGCCCCTTAAGCAGACTTCAAGATCCCTCCCCGCTATCTAAAGCTCCCCACCCCACCGGGGGAAAACCTGGCAGACGCTCTTATATAATGCGGTGAGAGATTTTTTGGGACTGAATTGCGTGTGTCTCTACTATGGGTTTTACTTGTTTATTTTTAAAAGGGATTCCCATTTATTTCTATAGAGGTAGAGCTTCTCAACCTAACAAAAACATCTCTCCTCGTGACCACTGAAACATCGAGAAAATACCATTTGGATACACTCTTTCTTTTACTAAGTTCATTCGGGATATTTTAATCTTGATTTCCCAATGCTTGGAGATTGATTGCCTATCATGAATATTAACTCAAGTAATCCGGACGGAAAAGGCACTTTCAAAATAACAGCCATCGGCCAGAAGGAAGACACCATGACAGTCTTCATGGAGGGAAAGGTAGAGGGTTATGGTTTTGTCACTTTAACCCATAAGTATAAACACATTGACCACGGAAACTGTGAGGAGCGTTCAGGTGGAACAATAATTGGAAGTGCTGAAGCTATTTTGGAAGAAGGCGGTATCGTAAACACGCCACATCTAGGAACCTTCACTCGCAATGGTAGTAAAATGAAAGTCTTTTTTACGGATTACGTGACGAATGGGGATCATAATTTTGTCCATTTTGAAATTGATTTAATAGAGAAGAAATCAGACGTCTCGTTTTGGTCGCTCAAATAATTCCCGTTAATTTATCAACCTCCCAAGATGCAGAATTTTAACGCTGCACTTGGAGCGACTTACACCATTGAGTTCTCCACTGAGAACCAGACTTGGAATGTTATCGAAGACAATATCGTTGATGGAGATGAAACAATATATCGCAGCTGGTGCATCAATCTTTTTTGCATCTTGTAATCAATATGATTCAGATGAGGTGGCGTATGAAACCAACTGGACCCCAGAGGAGAAACGTGCATGGTTAGATAGAAGAGAGGAGAGACTCATCCGTAACGATGCTTGGCAAAAGGAACAATTAGAAGGGGTGAATTCTATACTGCAGAGCAATATTGAGAAAATCCCTCATGGTGGCATCGTGCAATATTGGAGTCATCAAGGCATTGGTGATTTTATGAACCGTAGAGTTCCAAAAGGTCTTCCTGGCCAAGATCTCAAATACTATGATAAGTTAGTTATTAAGAAGAAAGGTAGCACAGATTTCGGTTGGGAGCTTGAAGCTATACTTGATATAGCGAGTTGCGATACGGGTCCTAGTCTCTATGACAGGTGTTTCGAGGCAAGTCTTTGGGAAAATGGTGATAAACCTGAACCCCCTCTACATACATGGGATTTGGTTCAGACACGGATTCAACACACTAAAGAGTTGATGAAGTATTTAATGGAGCTTGCTGGTGACGTATCAGATGAAAGTGAACCATCAAAGTTTAAC
>Ga0206677_10002417_pt1 | contig 16357 bp, 12 predicted proteins | sample M130m12015metaG_FD_155475 | JGI IMG/M metagenome (GOLD analysis project Ga0206677, IMG submission 155475) | Ammonia-oxidizing marine archaeal communities from Monterey Bay, California, United States - M1 30m 12015 | ecosystem: Environmental > Aquatic > Marine > Intertidal zone | place: USA...
CAGCGATATAGTCCGCAGGAAAGGCTTCGTTTTGGTCTATTTTTTCTTTGTTTTCGAAGGGGTAATGCCACTGAGCATAGGGCATCGAACCAGAGTCAAACCAAACATCGATGAGATCACTTTCGCGCTGCATGGGTTGCCCATTTGGGCTGCATAATACAATTGGATCGACACTGTTTTTGTGCAGGTCGATAAGGGCGTAATTTTCTTCGCTCATATTCCCTACCTCAAAATCTTTGAAAGGGTTTTCTTGCATAAAACCAGCCGTAATTGCTTCTTCAATGGCCTGTATAAGTTCTTCTACAGATCCAATGATGCGCGTTTCTTTTCCGTCTTCTGTTCGCCAAATCGGAAGTGGAATCCCCCAAAATCTTGATCGCGACAGATTCCAGTCGTTGGCATTGGCCAGCCAGTTGCCAAAGCGACCTTCTCCAGTTGATTTTGGTTTCCAGTTGATTTTATTGTTGTGCTCAACCATTTTATCCCGAACATCAGTTACTTTCACAAACCATGAGTCGAGGGGGTAATATAAGATGGGTTTATCGGTTCGCCAGCAGTTCGGATAGGAGTGAACATACTTTTCTACTTTAAAGGCTCTGTTTTCTTCTTTTAAGCGAATGGCGATTTCTACATCGACAGATTTTTCAGGTGCTTCGCCTTCAGGATAATATTCATTCTTGACATACTTCCCGCCAATATCCGGAAGTCCCGCGTAGAATTTTCCTTGCAAATCTACCAAAGGTACATGATTGTCATTGGCGTCTTTTACCAATAAAGGAGGAACAGGAGGAGTTGCTTCTTTAGCGACTTGAGCATCATCTGCGCCAAATGTTGGCGCAGTGTGAACGATACCCGTACCGTCTTCTGTGGTCACAAAATCACCGGCAATTATTCTAAAGGCATTTTCTGCATTTTCAAGGGGGAGGGGTGCGTCATGCCATAATTGCTCGTAACGAATTCCAAGAAGTGCTTCTCCTTTTATTTCAGTTGAAATGAAGTATGGAATTTTTTTGTCTGCAGAGGTATAGTCCGCTAAAAGCGTTTGATTTTCTACGGCTGTATATTTTCCCGAGAATTGTTTTCCAACCAAAGCTTTGGCCAAAAGAACTTTTGTGGGAAGGAAGGTGTATTGATTGTAGGTGTGAACAACGACATAGTCAATCTTCTTTCCAACCGTTAAAGCAGTGTTGGACGGAAGTGTCCAAGGTGTAGTGGTCCAAGCTAAAACATAGAGATCCTCTTCGCTCTTTAGGGCGGAGGGTAGGCTACTAGGAAGGGTCTTAAACATGGCCGTCACAGTTGTGTCCGTTACATCTTGATAAGTCCCGGGCTGATTAAGTTCATGTGAGCTTAGTCCAGTTCCTGCTTTTGGTGAATAGGGTTGAATGGTATAGCCCTTATACAGCAATTCTTTATCGTAAATCTGTTTTAACAACCACCAAACAGATTCAATGTACTTGGATTTATAGGTAACATACGGGTCTTCCATGTCGACCCAATATCCCATTTCTTGCGTTAATTTGTTCCACACGTCTGTATAACGCATGACGGCGTTTTTGCAGGCTTCATTGTAGTCTTCAATGCTAATGCTTTTTCCAATGGCGTCCTTGGTGATGCCAAGTTCTTTCTCGACCCCTAATTCTACCGGTAAACCATGGGTGTCCCATCCTGCTTTTCGCTTCACTTGGAACCCTTTTTGGGTTTTGTAGCGACAAAAAATATCCTTTATAGCACGTGCCATGACATGATGAATTCCTGGCATGCCATTGGCCGACGGAGGTCCTTCATAAAAGACATAGGGTGGCTGCCCCTCGCGGGTACTTACACTCTTTTCAAAAATCGATTCTTCCTCCCAAAAAGAAAGTATATCTTGCGCTACAGCAGCGAGGTTGAGTTGCTTATGTTCCTTAAAGCCCATAGGGATTGATCTAAAGCAGCGAAATTAAGGAATTTTATACATTTATGCTTTAACTAATTAACAACAAACGCATTATTCTATGGCATTTGATTTTTCTGGGGAATTAATTCTTGAAAATGAAAGGGTTCGACTACGTCCATTGAGTGAAAATGATACTAAAAACTTGTTGGTATTTTCTCAGAATGAGCCCTCTTTATGGGAATATTCTCTTCAAGCTGCGGCCGGTGAGCAGGCTTTGAAAGCCTATGTTGCTAATGCATTGCAAGGGCGGACGAACGAAAAGGCTTATCCCTTTTTGGTTTTTGACAAACGTACTCAAGAAGTTGCAGGCAGCACGCGTTTTTATCAGTTCGACTTCTACCATAAATGTGTGAGTATTGGTTTCACATGGTATGGGAAGGAATTCCAACGCACCGGTTTAAACCGTCAATGTAAATTCCTTTTACTCAGTCATGCTTTCGATGTTTTAGACATGGAACGAGTGGAGTTTCGTGCAGATGCGCGCAATCAAAAAAGCATAGAGGCCATGTTGGCCTTGGGTTGTGTCTTGGAGGGTACCTTAAGGAGTAATTGTCGTGCTAGTGAAGGAAGGAGAGACAGTGTGGTGTTGAGTATTTTAAAGTTCGAGTGGGAAAATGGAGGAAGAGAAAGCTTGAAAGTAAAGATGCACTAGAAATTCACGTTTAGCCCGAGGTTTAAACTTCTCCCCGGTGCTGAGATCCCCGAAGCAAAACTGCGGTAATGCACATCAAAAATATTTTCTAAAGAGATATTTAGCCCTACCCCACTGCTAAGTTGATAGTTGCCAAAAAGAGAAAAGGTGGTCCATTTTGGTGATCCAGCATAGACAATTGTTGTCCCATCATTGGATAGAATTGGTGTTTCTTCGAGGCTGTCTTCACCGCCTAAACTGTACGTATCAGGATTTTTTGCACCATTGTGCTGCATGCGTAAACGAAGACTCAATGCTTCTTTCTCAAAGCTGATATCTGCCCCACCGAAGAAGGGAAGAATGGAGGGAAGAGGTCCAATCATATCGTTTTCTGAAGCGTCAGTATAGGTTATGTTTCCAGCGGCCGAAAGATTTTCACTTAGGTTCCATTTTCCTTCAAAAGAAAACCCATAGATCCGTGCATTACCAATATTGGCATTGGCCATGGTTGTTACAATTTCGTTTGTAAAGACAACAGTTTCCACTTCTGTTGTAGATAGATCGCTTCGGATGCTGTAGGCCATTCGTCCAATATAATCCCGCAAAGAGGAGTTATAAAACCGAAGATTGAGATTTAAACGATTATTGGCCGGAACAAAAGAAATTCCACCATCAATGTTGTAAACAAACTCGGGTTGTAAATTCGGGTTGGGAACTAAAAGTGTGCCATTGTTTTCCCTGATTTTCCCTAGGTCATCTATATTGGGTGCCCTGAACCCGTTAGAGAACAAAAGGTTCATTCTCCAAGATCTCTGTGGACGATAGGAAAGCGACAGACTGCCTGTCAAGGCGTTGTTTTTTACGTTTACTTTATTGAGGCGAGAATCAATCAATGCCTGCTCTTTCCAGGAGGCTTTCAAATGGGTAGAGGTATACCTCGCCCCCAGAGCAAAGGTTGTTTTAGGGTTGATGTCTAAGCGGTAATTTCCATAAATCGCAGCTGTGTTGTATTGGCTTCCATCAGAAGGATAGCGCGTTGGAATGGGCTGCCAATTTTCAAGACCAATGATGTTATTTCCCTCAACGATGAGGGCATTGGAAATTGCCGTTGACGAGATATTGTTTCGAATCAATTCAAAGCCATAGGCGAAACTATTTTTTCCTTTCTTAGCAAATTCAAAATCGCCATTTAGCCCAAAAACGTCAACATTTTCTTTTTGGGTTTCTCGATTGAGACTATTAAAGCGACGTTGTATTCTCGATTCTTCAACTTGTTGAAAAGCGGTTGTGATGGTTCCTTTATAGAGGAATTTTTTCTTGGGGAAAAGTTTAACTTGAGGTGAAATTAATAGCCGTTCTTGCGGCCCGTAATTCCACTCAGCAAATCGTAGCCTACCATCACGGTATTCGTTTAATTTATCAAACCGAGGAATGTTGGAGGAGGTGGAATAATGAATGTTCAATAAAAATTGTGATTCCATTGGTAAGGTTACGGCAAATTTCTGAAGAATATCCCACTGCGTATAACCCGTGTTTTTTTGAATTGTTGGATTTGGGTTAACACTTGGACTTACCAAAAAATGACGTTCAGAATTAGCAGAATAGAGTGGGACCAAACCCCATTCTTGATAGCCGTGTCGACGATTTCCTCCCATACGAACATCTCCAAAATCGGAATAACTTACACTGGTATAACTCCCCCATTTTTTAAAACTCATTTCAGTTTCCAAATGATGGTTCAATGCACTTTGTGCACTGGCATAACGTGAAGAAAGGGTGCTATTGAAGCGTTTAGCGTTGTTGATTTTTGGTGTTTTGGTGTAGTAATGTACCACGCCACCCAAGGCATCAGATCCATATCCAACAGAAGAGGAGCCATAAATGATTTCTACTCGTTCAATGCTATTGGGGTCTATGGTAATAGCATTTTGTAAATGCCCTGATCGATAAATGGCGTTGTTGAGTCGAACACCATCAACTACCAATAAAACACGGTTTGCCTCAAAGCCTCTTAGAACAGGGCTCCCTCCACCTGCTTGCGATTGTTGCAACCGAACACTGGGAGCTATTTGCAGTAATTCTGCACCTGTTCTAGATGTAAATTTATTTATGCTCGCTTTGTTAATGATGCTGACTTTTTCAGCAATTTTCTCGGATTGTGCTGCAGTACGAGCAACGGATAAGATGATTTCGGATAATTTTTTTTCATCCAAAAACAAGGCAATCACATAGCTCCTTCTTTTGATTTCTTTTTGCGTTAGTGAGAGTGACTCATAGCCCATCATCTTAATAGACAAGACATCTGATGGATTAAAATCGGACAAGTCGAAAGTGCCTTTGTTGTCACTCGAGCTGTATCTGCTGTTGTCTTCACTAACGATGAACACCTCTTCTAAAGGCTGCTGTGTGAAGGCGTCAATAATGGTTACGCTTTGGCCAAAAAGACCTTGGTAAAAAAGGCAACTTAAAAGCAAAAAATATAAGGATGGTTTAGTCAAAAACGTCATGTAAAATAGATAGGGATTTCGGTTTCGAAAATCCAAGCAAATGTAATTCAAAATAGTTGACCATTGCCTCGAGAAGTTCACGTCTGGAATGTTGATTAATTTTTGGCGTTTTTATCTGAGCAAAATTCATGCCCAACAATTCTTGTAACAAATGAACACTATTCCCTTTGAGGTGTTTTCCCGTTGGCTTAAAAGCGGTGAAGCAGCCGCTTTCTAAGCTGAAATAGTGTGCTTCTTCATGATCCAAATAAGGATAGAAACCCAAGAATTGTGTGAGTTTCAACAAGAAGAGAAGATGGAAATTGGCAATGTCTTCATTGCTGTCTAACCAAAGAAGTGCATTTTCAATAAATTCAAACAGCAGGAGATTGGTTTCTTCCTCGTTTAAACTTTTATGTATGATTTCGGAAAGAAATAAAACAATGGCATTTTTTTTAATGTTGGTGTAGAGTTCCTGATAGGGGTGAAGAATTTTAACTTCTTTAAGAAAGTTTAAACCGCCTTTATTTTTATGTTGGAACTGAATCTCTAGCTGGGTCAACGGAAGGAAATACGCCTTTCGAATTCCGCCTTTACGTGCGCTTAAAATTCCTTTTAACAAGAACGATTGTTTTCCAAGTGCTTCCGTATAACAATGAGCAATGAGGCTGGTGTCATTGTACTTTAGCGTGTGGAGAACAATCGCTTTGGTTTGGATCAGCATAAAAAAGGATTAAACGACCCCTTGTGCTAGCATGGCATCAGCTACTTTTACGAAGCCAGCGATATTGGCTCCTTTTACATAATTGGTGTATCCATTTTCGGTCCCGTAGGCTACACAGGATTGATGAATATCACCCATGATGGTTTGAAGCTTGCTATCTACCTCTTCTCTTGACCAGCTATAACGCAATGAGTTTTGTGCCATTTCTAATCCAGAAACGGCGACTCCTCCAGCGTTTGAGGCTTTCCCCGGGGCAAACAATAGTTTGTTTTCTGTAAAGTAGTGAATTGCATCAGGAGTAGTGGGCATATTGGCTCCTTCACCGACACAAATACAGCCATTGAGGACCAATTGTTTTGCGTCTTCTAAGTGAAGTTCATTTTGTGTTGCACAGGGTAGAGCAACATCACAGGGAATTCCCCAAGGAGTTTTTCCTTTGTGAAATTCTGCTGTAGGATATTTTTCAATATACTTATGGATACGCTCACGTTGAACGTTTTTCAATTCCATGACATGGTTTAGTTTTTCGGTTGTAATGCCTTCTTTGTCGTAAATAAAACCAGAAGAATCGGAAAGAGTTAAGACTGTTCCGTCCAATTGGATTACTTTTTCTGCAGCATATTGGGCAACATTCCCTGAACCTGAAATGACCACTTTTTTATTTTTAAAGCTATCGCCTCTTGTGGCAAGCATGTGCTGGCTAAAATAAACGGTTCCATAGCCGGTTGCCTCAGGACGAATTAATGAACCACCCCAGCTTACCCCTTTTCCGGTAAGTACTCCAGTGAATTCTGTTTTTAAACGTTTGTACTGTCCAAACAAATAGCCGATCTCACGACCTCCAACCCCAATATCTCCCGCAGGAATATCTCGGTTTGGACCAATATGACGAAAAAGTTCCGTCATAAAACTTTGACAAAAGCGCATAACTTCTGTATCAGACCTCCCTTTTGGATTAAAGTCAGAGCCTCCTTTTCCGCCACCCATGGGGAGGGTAGTTAGACTATTTTTAAATACCTGCTCAAAGGCTAAAAACTTCAATACACTCAGGTTTACCGACGGATGAAAACGCAAACCTCCTTTGTAGGGACCAATGGCTGAATTCATTTGAACGCGATAACCCCGGTTTACTTGAATTTCTTCTTGGTCGTCAATCCATGCTACACGGAAAGAAACCACACGTTCTGGTTCTACCATCCGCATCAATATATTTTGACCGTAATAGATGTCATTTTTTACAATATAAGGAATTACGGTTTCGGCAACTTCGGTTACCGCCTGCATAAACTCAGGCTCATTTTGATTCCTGCTACTGACTTCTTCTAAGAAGGCTTGGATGATTTTTTCCATGACAAAAAAGTTTTTTACACAAATTTAGTTTCTGTAAGGTAATTTTTTTAACCGAATAAGTGATCAACGACCTCTTCAATTTTACTTAATTTAATGATTTTGATCCCTGTTTTTGGGAAGTCCTCTTGCTTAAATTTGGCAGTTATAATTGTTTCAAAACCGAGTTTTTCGGCCTCTCGAATCCGTTGATCTAACTTGGGAACGGGTCGCAGTTCTCCCGAAAGTCCAATTTCTGCAGCAAAACAAGTGTTTTTTTCAAGAGCAATATCATGATGACTGGATAAGATTGCGGCAATCACAGCAAGGTCAAGCGCAGGATCTTCACTGCTTATTCCACCCGTTATATTGAGGAAAACATCCTTGGAGCCCAGTTGAAAACCAGCGCGTTTTTCTAATACGGCGAGGAGCATGTTGAGTCGTTTGGCATTGAATCCTGTTGTGCTTCGTTGAGGTGTTCCGTATACGGCCGTACTTACCAATGCTTGCACTTCCAGCATTAGGGGTCTGATGCCTTCCATGGTACTTGCAATGGCATGACCGCTCATCTCAGTTTGGTTTTGGGAAAGGAGCAACTCACTAGGGTTGTTTACGCCGCGTAAACCGCTCGACAACATTTCATAAATACCAATTTCTGCGGTAGAACCAAAGCGGTTTTTTTGAGCACGCAAAATACGGTAGATGTGGTTGCGGTCTCCCTCGAAATGCAGTACCGTATCGACCATATGTTCTAAGACTTTTGGTCCAGCGATGTTTCCGTCTTTGGTAATGTGTCCAACCAAGATTACAGGGGTATGGGTTTTTTTGGCAAATTGAATCAGTTCGGCGGTGCATTCTTTTATCTGAGAGACACTTCCAGGACTGCTTTCAATATAACTTGTTTGAAGGGTTTGGATAGAATCAATAATGACTACATCTGGTAAAAGTTCCCCTATTTGGTGGAAGATTTTTTGCGTTTGTGTTTCGCTAAGTACATAACAGTTTTCATTGCTAGCGCTTATGCGGTCTGCGCGCAATTTTATTTGTCGCTGACTTTCTTCTCCTGAGACATAGAGAACTTTTTGTTGTAGTAGGAGGGATATTTGTAGTAGAAGGGTAGATTTCCCTATCCCGGGTTCTCCGCCCAAGAGGGTTACCGAACCTGGAACTAATCCGCCACCCAGCACTCTGTTGAGTTCTTCGTCTCGGCAGCTTAAGCGTTGTTCATTTTGTGTTTCAATTTGGGTAATGGGCACGGGTTGAGCTGCTGAGGACTCTTTTTTTTGGGGGGCTTCCCAGCCTTTAGCCGCAGGTTTTTCAATGATTTCCTCTACCAGGGTATTCCATTCTTTACAGGCATTGCATTGCCCTTGCCATTTAGCGTGTTGACTTCCACACTTTTGACAAAAAAAAGCTTTTTTGACTTTACTCATGCCTAAAATTAACGAAGCCTTTTGGGCTGTCAAAATAAAACGAGGCTTAGTTTTTACGATTTACGAGCGGTAAAAGCAGGAAAGATAAACTTCCAAAAAACAGCACCATGATGGTTTGGGCAGACCACATGATCCATCCAAAGGCGAGGCTAGATTCTTTTGAGATGCCATAACTAATCAAGACCAAGGAGACAGAAAAAGGGTAGATGCCTATTCCTCCATTGGTGGCTGAGATGGCTAATGCACCAACTATAAAACCAATTAAAATGGGCTCAAAACCTAAAGATTGGGTTTCTGGCAAGGAAAGTTTGATGATGTAGAACATTGCGATATACATCGTCCAAATAAAGACGGTATGAAAAAGATAGGCCCATTTTTTCTTCATGTGGACAAGGGTTAAAAACCCCTCAGAAAGTCCTTTTAAGAGCGAAAGAATTTTCTGCGCAAAAGGATGAACGGTTTTTTTTAATTGCTGAAAAACAATGTAAATAAAACCAGTTGATAGTACCAGAAAGAGAAGTATGGACCAAGGATTTACCGAACGCTCTTGTAGCATGGAGTAAATTACATCAGATTCCATTAAAAGCGCGATTCCAATGGTGATGAGTAGCATGAATAGGTCTACCGTGCGCTCAGCGATAATGGTTCCGAAGCTTTTTTCGAAGGGAATGTTCTCATAGGTTTGCATGACCGTTGCGCGGAAGAGTTCTCCGGAACGAGGGACACCAAGATTGGCTATATAGGTGATGAAAATCGCTAAAACATTATTGATTAATCGAGGATGGTAGCCCAGAGGGTTAAGCATAAAATTCCATCGATAAGCCCGCGAGAGGTGACTAAGCAAGCCCAAAATCAAGGACAAGAAAATATAGCCATAATCAGCCTCTTTGATGGAGTTGTAAATGGTGATACGGTCCTGTGCTGTAGTATTTTTTAGGGATAGATAAATGAATAATACCCCAATGAGTAATGGGATGATTGTTTTAACAATTTTAGCTTGTGCAGTTTTTTTCAAACCTAATGAAGCAAATTAGTTGACTCATCAGGAAAAACAAGCAAGGGGCTCATTTCTTTTGCTGCCTCAAAAGGAAGGCTGCAATAGCTAATGATGATGATTACATCTCCCTTTTGCACTTTCCGAGCTGCGGGGCCATTAAGCGTAATATCTCCAGATTTTCGTTCCCCCTCGATTACATAGGTTTCAAGGCGTTCACCATTGTTAATGTTAACAATTTGGACCTTTTCTCCTGCAATTAGGTTGGCTGCATCCATCAATTCTCGATCTATGGTGATGCTGCCAATATAATTTAAATCAGCGCCTGTAACGGTAACGCGATGTATTTTAGACTTTAATACTTCAATTTGCATGCGGCAAAGATATTAAAAATTGACGTTGTCAATTAACCGAACGCCTCCCAATTTTACTGCGATAAAAGCACGAGCAGCTTGGCGATGGTTGATTGTGGTTATGGGTTGTAAAGATTGGGCGTCTGCGATACAGAAATAATCTAGCCTAAAGTCAGGGTTTTGGTCAAAAGTAGACCGGACAATATGGTTGATGTCTTCTATTGAGGAATTGTTTTTTAGTGCAATTGTTTTGTTAAGGGTAGCATAAATTAAGGCTGCTTGAGCCCTGTCTTTCTCACTTAAACGTGTGTTTCTGGAACTCATTGCTAGGCCATCTTTTTCTCTGATAATGGGGCATTTAACAATGTCTACAGGGAGTTTCTCTTGTAAAACCAGCTGTTGAATAATGCACAATTGCTGGTAGTCCTTTTCTCCAAAATAGGCACGAGTGGGTTTAAATCCACTCAACAGCTTATGGACGATGGTTGCAACTCCTTGAAAATGCCCTTCTCGTTCTGCTCCCTCCATGGTGGTTTCCAATAGTCCAAATGTATATCGGTTCGAACAAGCTTCGTCTGGATAAACGTCTTTTACTTCTGGAGCGTATATAAGAATTTGGTTTCCATAAGGAACCAATTTCTGTAAGTCTTCTTCTAGTGTTTTTGGATAGCTGTTGAGGTCTGAAGCGTCGTCAAATTGCGTAGGATTCACAAAAATAGACACAATTACACAGTCATTTTCGCTTACTGCCTTGTCTACGAGTGTCAAGTGACCAAAATGTAGGGCACCCATCGTGGGTACAAGCCCAATAGAATCGAGGCTTTGCTTCTTAATGTAGTTGTTTAGCGTAAGCTGTTCTTTAAAAATCCTCATTTAGGAAAAGATTAACAGGCTAAAAGTACTGTTTTTTCTAATGATCGGAAGATTTTTTGTAATTTTGCTAAACTTTCGTAAAAGAAGGCTAACACGATTTTATGCAAAATAAAAAAGTACTTGTAATTTCCTCGGAAGTTATACCCTATCTTCCTCAAACAGAACGATCTATCAATTCGTTTAAAATCCCCAAGCAAATTAATGATGCAGGAGGGCAAACACGGATATTCATGCCTCGCTATGGATTAATCAATGAGCGTCGTCATCAATTACATGAAGTTATCCGTTTATCGGGAATGAACCTCGTGATAAATGACATGGATATGCCGCTGATTATAAAAGTAGCTTCTATCCCAAAAGAGCGGATGCAGGTCTACTTCATTGACAATGAGGAATACTTTAAGCGTAAGGAAATGCTGCACGACAAAGACGGGGCCTTATTCCCGGATAACGATGAGCGAATGATTTTCTTTACCAAAGGAGTTGTTGAAACAGTGAAAAAACTGAATTGGTCTCCAGATATTATTCATTTACACGGATGGTTTACCTCACTTTTTCCACTTTACATGAAAACGTATTTTTCTCAGGACCCAATTTTTGAACAGAGTAAAATTGTTTCCTCTATTTATCCGGAAGATCTAGGTGGAACGCTTGATCCAGCTTTGAAAGATAAAATTGCTTTTGATCAAATAACAACCGACCTGTCTTCTTTATCCACTCCTGGCTATAATCAACTGATGCAATTGGCCATTGATCATTCGGATGGTTTGGTTGTAGCAGGCGATACACATTCTCCTGAATTATTGAAGCAAATTGAAGGAAGTAGTAAGCCTACTTTATCTTTTGCAGATAGCAAAGAAGAGACTGCACATGTCGATTTCTTTAACACTAACTTCCTATAATAGCCCCATGGAAATTGCTCAAAAGACATTCCTCTTAGGAGTTTTCAGTCTTCTTTTCGTTGGCTGTAACCAAGAATTCAACACCGTAGGTGTAGACCTTATCGCGACGGACCAATTTGATATTGCCAAGCGCGAATTTCCTGTGTTTGTCTCGATTGATTCGTTGACCGATGTACAGTCTGATCAATTGTCTGTTGTGCATTTCGGGTCGAATAATTTTAATTTTATTGGACGTAGAGAAGCCAATTTCACGTCTCAATTGTCCATTTTTGAAAACCAACGTTTTGGAATATTTGCCCAAGAAACAGAAGAGGCTGGGGATTCAACCAACATCAATGTCATTGATGAGAGAGAACGTGTCACCGAAGTTTTTTTAGAAATTCCTTTTTTGAATAACCAGAACGATGACGATAACGACGGAGTAATCAATGCTTTTGATGTGGACTCAAGTTCTACAGAAAGTGATTCTGATGGAGATGGCGTTTCAGACCTTCTTGAATCTCAAGCAGGAACTAACCCCTTGGATCAAGACTCTGACGGAGATGGTATAAATGATGATGTAGACACTGACAACTCGGGTTACGATGCTGCCAACAAAGTTTACGAAATTGACTCTATCTTTGGTAATAGATCAGCAACATTTAACTTGAAGGTCACCGAGTTAGATTATTTTTTCAATCCTCTTGATCCCAACAATAATTTTGAATCGCCCAGTACTTATTTTTCTGGAAGAGATTTTTATGAAGAAGGTTTTGCTACCCGAGTTCTTCATGACGAAAGCATTCAGCTTAATTTTGATGAATTACGGTTTAATTTCACTGAAGATGATCCAGAAACTACAGATGTTGATGAAACAACTCAGGTAGAAACACGACTATCTCCCCGCATTCGCGTGCCACTAGAAACTTCATTTTTTCAGGAAAAGATACTTGATGAGGAAGGAAATGAGTCGCTTAAAAACACCAATAATTTCATCAACCACATAAAAGCGATTAACGTTCGTATGGAGAATCCCTCAGATGATCTGTATTTTCTCCTCAATTTAACTGGAGCTCGAATTGTTGTTTCCTATGATTATGATGTATACAATGATCAAGACACGCCAGACGACACCAGTGATGACACTACTGATGTGGCTCAAAACACCATGAGTATTGGTCTTTCAGGGGTGCGGATTAACCACTTTAAAAATGAAGTAGGAGAGAGCCAAAGCGTTGCTATTTCACCCAATGAAAAGTTTCTGGTTAAAGGTGCTTTGGGAACCCGTGCTTCACTTCATTTGTTTGATCAAGACGATTCCACGCAAGTTCTTGAAGACATGCGAACTGAAAATATTTTGATTAATGAGGCAAGCCTGAGTTTTTATGTAGACCCCTCTGTAGTTGCGAATTGGTCTGAAAATGATCGAATTGCCGAGCGATTATACCTTTACAAATTAGCAGATAACTCACCTTTGGCAGATTATTTTTCTGACCCAACTTCGAGCAGCAATGCGTTAGAAAATAAGACCATTCATAGCGGTATTTTAGAATACCAAGATGGCGTTCCCTATCGCTACAAGTTTCGTGTTACCCAACATATTACTGAATTAATCCGCTCTTCATCAGATGATTTAGTTGAGAACGAACCACTTGGTTTAGTGGTTACTTCCGACATAAACATGTTGGCGACTAGGAAAGGAGTTCTTGCTGGCGATACAGTACAGGTTGACTATCCTTTTGGTGCTTTAATCAACCCCTTAGGAACCCTCTTGGTTGGTCCAAATCCTTCAGAAGAACTGATGGACAAGCGCCTTAAACTTGAGATCATTTACACCGACCTCTCCAATTAATTATACCTATGTGTGGAATTGTTGCCTATATTGGAAATCAGCAAGCTCAGCCTATTGTCATCAAAGGACTGAAGCGATTAGAATATCGTGGATATGACTCTACCGGAATCTCATCCCATGATGAGGAGAGTCTTCATACCTTGAAAACAGCGGGTAAAGTAAGCGATCTTGAAGCCATCATTGCGTCCGTTCCTGCCAATACTGCAACCGTAGCTTTAGGCCACACACGTTGGGCCACACACGGTGTGCCAAATGATGTAAATGCGCATCCACAAACATCAAATTCAGGGAACCTTGTGATTGTTCACAACGGAATCATTGAAAACTATGCTTCTCTAAAAAAAGAATTGCAGCACCGCGGGTTCACTTTCCAGTCGGATACCGATACTGAGGTGTTGATCAATTTGATCCAGGACGTTCAAGACAAGGAAAATGTCAAGTTAGGGAAAGCTGTTCAAATTGCGCTTTCTCAAGTAATTGGCGCCTATGCTATTGTTGTTTTTGATCGTCGAAAACCCAATGAGCTTGTTGCAGCCCGACTTGGAAGCCCACTGGCCATTGGAATAGGAGATGAGGAGTTTTTTGTAGCATCAGATGCCACTCCTTTCATTGAATACACCAAAAATGTAATCTACCTAGAAGAAGAACACTTGGCCATTATTCGCCGAAACAAGGCCATTAAAATCCGTAAAATTGAGGATGACCTAGAAGTTGAGCCTTATGTTGAAAAACTCCAGCTCAGTCTAGAGAACATTCAAAAAGGAGGCTATGATCACTTTATGCTCAAAGAAATATTTGAGCAGCCTAAGGCGATTCAAGACACCCTAAGGGGGCGTTTGTTATCACAAGAAGGGGTAATCACCCTTTCGAGTTTGCGTGAGCATGAAAATCGTTTTCTCAAAGCCAAACGTATCCTTATCGTTGCCTGCGGTACCTCATGGCATGCTGGTATGGTTGCCGAGTATTTAATAGAAGACTTTACCCGTATTCCTGTTGAAGTTGAATACGCCTCAGAATTCCGTTACCGTAATCCAATCATTTATCCAGATGATGTGGTGATCGCTATTTCTCAATCTGGAGAAACAGCTGATACCATTGCTGCCATCAATATCGCCAAAGAGAAAGGCGCCTTTGTTTATGGTATTTGTAATGTGGTAGGGTCCACCATTTCTCGCATCACCCATACAGGTTGCTATACCCATGCAGGCCCAGAAATTGGGGTGGCTTCAACCAAAGCATTTACAACTCAAATTACAGTGATTGCCCTAATTGGTTTGTATTTAGGAAAAGCCAATGGAAATTTGTCACGTTCTCAGTACCAAGAATATGTGACAGAATTGGAATCCCTCCCCAACAAGGTGGAGTCAATTTTTGCCTCTCAAGCATACATAGAAGAAGTTGCCGCTTCTTTTGAGACCTCCCAGAATTGTATTTATTTAGGAAGAGGATACAATTTCCCTGTAGCCTTGGAAGGTGCTCTAAAGTTGAAAGAAATCTCTTACATTCATGCTGAGGGTTATCCTGCCGCTGAAATGAAACACGGTCCAATCGCCCTTATTGACAAAGAAATGCCTGTGGTGGTGATTGCTACTAAAAAAGGCTATTACGAAAAGGTGGTCTCTAATATTCAGGAAATTAAATCCAGAGAAGGACGCATCATTGCCATTGTGAGCAAAGGAGACACTCAAGTAAAGGAGTTGGCGGATTATTGTATTGAAATCCCTGATTCTTCGGAATCGTTTGCACCGATTTTGTCAACCATTCCTTTACAGCTTTTATCGTATTATATCGCCGTACAACGTGGTTGTAATGTCGACCAGCCAAGAAACTTAGCCAAGTCGGTTACAGTGGAATAGTTGAACTGCAGGTGTTTTCATTCCTAATCGTATTTCAGAGAAGAGAGATCAAGAACTCAGATTTTCACTTATAGTTGTTTCCAAAAGTGAAAGCCTAAAATTGAAAAACCTTCATTAAAGTAAAACTTGTGCGATCCGGCATTTGAAACATAACTATTCAGTTCAATTGTTTTGCAGCCATTGCTGATGGACCATTTTTCGATCAGTTTCATGAACGTCTTTCCACAGCCTTTTGATTGATGTTCTGCTTTAATAATCACATTGTCTATTTCGATTTGTTTCCCGGAATAGTGTTTGATGGAAGTCCAACCACTGGAGATTCCAATCAAATTATCTTCTATACATAGCCCAAAGCAGGTATAGGTAGAGAGGTCAAACATTTTCATTTGATTTTGTTCAATCTCATCCTTCGATAGTTTTGGGTTGAGCTCTTTTATGAAGGGACTGATTTTGGGGACATCCTTTTTGGTGAGGATTTTAAGGTTCATTGCAGGGAGGAAATGTTTATACATCATAAGATAAGAAAATAATGCTGTTCTTTTAGTTGTATGGCTGTGGAATTGAAATCAACATAATTAGGAAAATGTTTTGTGTGTATAATAAACAATTTTTCATGCTCAATAGGAGGTATTAGTTTTTTTGTTTTACAAAAGTTCGTTTGTGTGGTTTTTGCTTAATTTTAACGAAATTATATTTATGCAAACACTACTCGACATTCAATTACATAATCGCAAGCTATTTCATCGGTTTTTATCTCAGTTTACGCTTGAGCAGCTCAATACGATACCCGAAGGGTTTAACAACAATATCGTATGGAACATTGCTCATTCCTTGGTCACACAGCAATTGTTGATGTATAAATTGTCGGGATTGTCGCTACACATTCCTCAAGAGTGGGTGGGTATGTTTGCCAAAGGGACCAAGCCAGAAAGGGACCTTACAGCAGATGAAGTGTCGGCGATTGATGCGGCTTTGTTTTCAACCCATGAGGAAATGATCGAGGACCTTA
>Ga0206677_10002420_pt1 | contig 16344 bp, 17 predicted proteins | sample M130m12015metaG_FD_155475 | JGI IMG/M metagenome (GOLD analysis project Ga0206677, IMG submission 155475) | Ammonia-oxidizing marine archaeal communities from Monterey Bay, California, United States - M1 30m 12015 | ecosystem: Environmental > Aquatic > Marine > Intertidal zone | place: USA...
CCTTGTGTGCGATGTCTCCATGCACCACCGTCAGAGTCCTTGCTAGTGTCGTACACGAATACGTCTACGGCTGTGTCAGACTTTGACTGGGCAATGGCCGCTAGTTGTGTATTAGTGAACGTAGGATCATCGGTAGTAGCAACGCCTTGGTTAAGTGCTTTAACAGAAGCAATGGCTGTTAGTTCACTGTCCATTAACGCGCCAGCCGCTGTTACGTTAGTCGCATCAGTTACGTCCGCAAGTGGCTCTATGCCATCTAATTTAGTTCCATCAGTAGCTACGTCACGCCCATCAATCGTGCTATTAGTTGTGATAGCTCCGGTCATAGTGAGCCCGGTAGCGGTAAAACCAGTTAAAGTTGATACAGGAACAAAGTTAGTGCCGTTGTAGGCTAGAACGTCATTCGTACTTACCCCACCTGTATTAACGTCAGTCATGTCAGTCAAAGACTGGTTAGACAGAACGAAGGTACCGTAAGTTACAACTTCTAAGATATCACCTGTAGCCGCGCCAGAAGCTAACTGAATGCTAGTTCCTGAAGTAGCTGTGAAATCTGTACCGTTAACGAGACGAATACCTGACAAAAATACGTCGAGGAACCCGGCATCGTAGCCAAGTGCATTACTGTTATCGTCCGCACCACTGAACGTAGTTTGGTTATTTGTAGCTGTGTACTTGTAACGCTCAGATGTACCGTTGACTGCTGAACCGGCTGATTGCCATCCAGAAGATCCGTAGACCTTCATAATCTGTGCAGTTGTATCGAAATACAAAGTACCTATAACGAGAGATCCACCGTCATTGTCTGTAGTTGGTGCGCTAGACTTAGCTCCAAGGAATCTATCGTCGAATAGATCGTAAGAAGCGGCGGATGAAGCGGCACTGTTGGCGGCATTAGTTTCGCTGGTAGAAGCGGCGGAGGCGGAGTTTGCACTCGCTGTTGCGCTATTCGCACTATTGGTGGCCGATGTTGCGGCCGCTACTGCGGATCCGTGGATCGTGTCTACATAGCTTTTTCTAGCTAAATCATCTGCGCTAACAGGATCTGCTGATGTCGTAATTTTGTTAGCACCAATGCTGATATTGCCTGTCATTGTGCCACCAGAGGTAGCTAGTCGCGTATCGCGCTGGGCGTCAGTATAGGCTTTAGTAGAAGCGTCTTGGTTAGCTGTAGGATTTGTAACGCCAGTGATCTTATTAGATCCCATAGCAATAGCACCAGACATTGTGCCACCGGCTTTAGGTAGCTTAGTAGCAATACTATCTGTAATTGTTGTAGCGAAATCTGGATCGTCACCTAAAGCGGCGGCGAGTTCATTCAGTGTATCGAGTGTACCCGGGGCGGAATCTACAAGCCCAGCAAGCTGAGTATCTACATAGTTCTTAGTAGCCGCGTCCTGCGCGTTAGTTGGATCTGTTACGTTTGTAAGCGCCGTGTTGGTAAAGTTAGTTGTACCGTTAACCACCACGTTATTAAACGTAGATAGACCAGAACTAGCTGTGATATTACCTGTAACGTCGCCCGTCACATCTCCAGTAATATTCCCGGTTACGTTGCCTGTAACATTACCTGTGACGTTACCAGTTACATTGCCCGATAAAGAGCCTGTAATGCCACCAGAGGACGTTAAAGTAGTGAAGGCACCAGAAGCCTCAGTTGTGCTTCCTATAGCCGTACCGTCGATTGTACCGCCGTTAATGTCTACTGTATCAAGCGTTGCTTGGCCTGATGTTGAAACTGTTGTGAATGCACCACTAGAAGCAGAAGAACTACCGATAGTAGTCCCGTCGATAGCACCGCTGTTGATGTCTACTTTGCTAATGTTAACTTCGCCTGATCCTGCTGGAGTAAGGTCGATGTTTCCATTTGAATTAGTACTAGTGATCGCATTACCATTAATATTGATATTGTCGATCTGTGCTTCTGTTACTGCGCTGTTGGTACCTAAAGTAACACCGTCTACTGTACCGCCGTTAATGTCGGCTGTAGTTACTGCACCTAGATTAGATACTGTAGCTCCAGATAGGTTAACTGTACCTGTAGCTGTAAGCCCAGCAAAACTACCAGACGCGGGTGTACCCGCACCAACTGTAGTGCCGTCTACGCTACCACCATCGATATCTGCGGTATCCGCTTCAAGAGCGTCAATCTTCGCAGTTCCATCGATATACAGATTACGCCACTCAGACCCGGTAGCACCGAGATCGTAAGTAGAGTCTGCTGAAGGAATAAGGTGAGATGCTACGTCTGCTGTAACTGTTACAGTGTCAGAGGCCGCATTACCAATTGTAGTATTGCCGTTAACCGTGAGGTTACCAGACATAATTGTGTTGCCAGTAATACCTACGCTACCACCTACTGTAAGAGTAGTAGTTACGCCCAGTGAAGCTAGAGTACTTAGACCTGTTACGCCTAGAGTACCACCTACGGTTGTATTGCCTGTAACAGCAAGAGCGCCGCCAACATCTGTATTACCTGTGCTGGACATGGTCTCTGCATTGATGTCATCGATATAACCGACTCCATCTACATAAACATCTTTAAACTGTAATGTGGCTGTACCGATGTCTACGGTATTCGTGACTTTCGGTGCAATGATACCTGTGCCGAAACTAGCGGCAACTAGTGTTACCCAGTTAGCATTGTTCGTCGTGTTGTATAAACATAGGTGTGTATAGCCAGTGGAGGCGTTGATCCACAACGAGCCGGGAGCGTAGCCCTCAGTGTTATCATTGGTTGATGTTGGGTCGGACGTGGCAGTCGTGTTGTTACGTCCGCCAACACCACCGTGAACCACAGGAAGATAACCAGATACGGAGGTAGTAAGCGGTATCTTTGGTGCATTCCCTGTTGAGCCATCGTGTGAGTGTCCTGTTGATGAATTAAAAGCGGCTAGAATCTGGTTAAATTCTGCATTAAGTGGCGGTGCAGTAATATTAGCACCGTTGATTATGTCCGCGACTGATTGTCTAGTATATCCAGCCATTAACGTCTCCCTGCGATGCTAAATTCAAAAACAATACCTTGGATGCTGTAAGGGTTAAAATTCCCCAAAGTAACGAAGGTAAGCTGAGTAGCGTACCCTGAGCCCTGTAGGCTAGTTGTAATGATGGGCTTTTCTGTGCCCCCATAGTTAATATTTGTACCGGCATAATTAATGTTTTTCCCTTTATATCGTACTGGTGCGCCCGACGATTCTTGTGAATAGGAACTAGGCTTTGCTGTATTGGGGTCTTCCCAATCGTAAGTCACAGCCATGTTCAGAGTTAGTGGGCCTTCAGCACGAATAAATGTATTGGCTTTACGCATGGTCTTTTTGACCTCGGTGTCGCCGTAATCAAAAAACGGGGTTGCGTACACGGCTAGGATATCTTGGCCGTCGAACTGGTTAGTCTTTTCCTGCTGGTAGACTTTCCCGTTATAGTCTCCGTGTAAAATCAGTTCGCTGGATCCTACATAAGCGGAGTCACAACAACTCGCCCGGATACCAACTAATTCACCAAACTCCCATCCTAGTCGTTGGTCTGCTGACCTAAGACCGCCGATGATACCGAAGCTGTCTTGAGTGAATATATCGTCATCTCCAACAAAGTATCTCAATTGAGACTTACTTCGGATGACTACTCCGTTGAGTGTTTCTAGATCATAATCCTGCGGTAGAGCGGTAAGAAGTTGCTGTATTGGTTTAGAGATAGTCTCTAATTCAACGTCACCAATTCTACTTGTACCAGCTACCGGTCGTAATCCATCAGGTGCTAGAAAGACAAGATCACCCCCTAACTCCAACACCGAATCTCTTGCAATACAACCTACGTTGGTTGTGATCTGGTCTAGAACAAACCCGGCTGTTACGTCGGGGGAAACTTTCTTAATACCGTTGGTACCGAAAACAAATAAGTCACCACGGAAAGGCTTAAACTGTACTACGTCAAAACCGATTGCTAACTGCCCAGCGCCAGCGGCGGCGGTGAACGTCAATGGATCTAGGGGAGCCGAATAAGCAATTGTTGCTTGAGCTACTCTGTCACCACCAAAGAACAAATGGTTCTCAAAAGCGTCTACTAGTTCAGGTCGTGCTAAGGCGCTTGCTCCGCCGGGACTTGATGCACCCCCTGAGTTATTAGGGCTAATGGCTTTCCAGTTAATCCCGTCAAAAACGACAGCGTTATTAACACCATCTACAAAACAAATCTTGTTACCGTCACCAAAGTTAAAGCTAATGTGGCGTAGTTTCTTAACCTGTCGAACACCATCTTTAAACTTGTGAACGATTCCAGTGTTGTATGCCGACCATGCCGCGTAAGGTACATATCGGTAGAACTTATACTCGTTAGTATCTACCTCGATTATGTCCCCAACTGTAGCACCCGATGAAAGCGTTACGCTAGTAGCATCGTGGCTGTATCCAGAAAGTGTGGTAGTTGTACCGTTTCTTGTCTGCTTAACAATCGTATTAGACGTGTTGTTATTAGCCAGTGTTCTAGAGTTTGAGTCCGCGCCAGAGAAAACAGTTTGTCCTGCTGTCGCTGTGTAGGTAAACTTCTTAACCTTCCTAGATACGATAACAACATCAGTATCTAAGTTATCATCTTTATGGATAGATACGGATAGAATCTTACCTTCGGTATTTACTGGATCTACTTCTTGATGATTAGCGTTTGGATTATACGGGGTAAAACCTTCTATCCTACGATACCCACCAAATAGGCTAACTTCGTAGTTAACCAATCTTGTTGCGGCACCGGGGCTGTTTTCACTCAAATCAAGATGATTTTCGTTACTGTTAAGACCACCGCCACAAATGACTTTATAGGACTGTACGCGATCTGCCATTTTAGAGACCTATGTATTCAGGGCTCATTTTAGAATTTCTAGAAACCCGTGTGTCGTAAACTCGCTCGTATTTGTTAATGAAAATACCCTGCATGTTTTTAATGCCTTGCTGGAAAACCTGTATAGATACGCCAGCGGCTTCTGGGTTATCCCGGAACATGTACATGTAGTACAAAGCACCATCGATAATCACGTTATCATATGAATTTGGAATTCGAGTTTGATCAGAGAAATTAGTTAAGCCTACGTTATTCATGTAGTACTTAAACTGGACGTTGTATTGCTTGTCTGGAGATGGGCTTACAATGTACCCATTACCGTGAGAGGGTGCCACAAACTCCGGGCAACGCACTCCAAGAACACCCGCGTTATCATCATCACTCTTGTATTTTTTGTAATAAACATCACGATCCATAAACTCTAGCATCTTGTGTTCGACACCTAGAGATTCATTCTTCTGGATCTGAAAACTATTCCAATCAACAACTTTAAAATACTCAGGCCAAGAATACTCTTCCTGACCTACTAATAAAACTTGTGTGTGTTGAGCGGCGTTAAAGGGCCACTCGTATTCAGCTTGGTTAATCTGACCAATAGCATCTGCAATAGCATCCTTAGCAAGGGTTTGCACACCTCGCGTGTTGGAGAAGTCTGCCTCGGATATTTCTACTTCGTTAATCTTACGAAGCAGTTTGTTAGTGAGGTCAAGATAAGTAGATGGCATTGGTCAAATTACTCTAAATTTATATAAAAAAGGGGCAACCCTCCTAGGAAGGCTACCCCTTAAATGGTTACGCTAAGTTGTAATGCGCAGTCATTAGACCTTCAGGACGAAGGATCTTACGACCATACAATTGCATACCACGAACGATATCAGCGAATGAACCTGTATCACGGTAGCTTTCAGTCTTAGCCAACTGCTGTGCAGTAGCTACGCAAGACTGGTGTCCAGCTACAACTACACCAAAGTTCTCTTCTGAACCGACTGATGCAGAAGTTCCTGCGCCTGTTCCGAAGTATGGCAAGTTGTTAGACTTGTACACTTTAAAGCCACGGATAAGACCGTTACCAACACGACCATTGCGAAGCTCTTCGCCACCGCCAAAGTCAGAGTTGATGAACTTAGAGTCTTCGTCCATTAGCAACTCATAGAACACTGGGTCTGCAACGAACCAACGATCTGCTGAGTCCACGTTAGCTTCATCCATTTTACGAGCCATTCTGTTAAGAACTGCTAGAGGGCTAGTGATACCACCAGCACCGCCACCAGCGGCTAGAGGGATTGAAGTTAAAGCGTGAGTATCCGCATCTGCTGAACCACCAAGATCAGAACCACCGAAATCAGTGATGTCTAACTTGTTAGCAAGCAACAGTTCATCAGCACCAGCGGCTGAATCAGCCTTAGTACCGTTAGCGGCTGTACGAGCAATCCAGTTACTACCACTCTTCTCAAAACCAGATAAGTAACCTAATACTTCTTGGTCGTAAGTGTCGCGTAGTTTGAATGCGGCGCGGTCAGTCGCTAAGTCCATGAAATTAACATGGCTGTGTGCGGCTTCGATATCGTCGATCTTGAACATGTAGTAGTTCGCCTGATCGATGATCAGTGAGAAATCAGCATCGCTAAGATCCTGCGCCGCAACTGCTGTGCCACGGGCATAATCAGAAACTGTGATTTCTGGTTCTTTGATTATCTTGACGCTATCGCCGTAAGAAGCGATTTCACCCATATAATCGGTGTTTGTGATGTCCTCCACCACTGATGTATTCCTAAAAGATTTTTGAACCTTTTGTGAATAAATTACAGGACTAAAATTACCATTAGGTAGGTTGGTATAGCCCGAAGCCTTTTGAAAAGCCATAATGCATCTCCTATAGATGTTAAGTTAAATCAGCACTAAAATTTTGTGGCGAAGCCACTAGTGCCTGAACGAAACAGAAGGGAATACTTCATTAAGGGCTAAGTTCTTTTGGGTATCTTCGAGTGAAGGGCCAAAGATACTTAGGTAACTTTAGAGTGTTCTTCTGAAATTTAAGGGAAGGATGAGGTAGGAAAGTATGTATAACTAAAGTTAGACTTCAGAAATACATAGTTTTCGGCTCCGTTTGTTAAGGTTGTTATACCACACTAACTAAGGTATTAGCAAGTGGTTTAACGCGCTCCACCAGTTACATCGTATTCAAACAGCCCTTTACTGATTGATTCCATGATTTTAGCTTCGTTTTTTTCGTACTCAGCCGAACTCATGTTCTGTACCTGACTTTCTGTGAACATGGACTTACCGCTAGTTGGTGCGGCTACTCCACTTCTTCCAATGGCCTGAGCGGCGGCACTGGAGTTCTTAGTTCTTACTCTTCGGATACCTTTGTCGGACTTGTAGAGATCAATTGCTCTAGCCGCCGCCTTGGCATCTTGGTTGTTACGATAGAGGGAATCCTGAATATACTTTGGTTGTTCAGCTACCCAATCGTGAAATCCTTTCTGGGCCCGGATCTTATCAAAATCAGGATGCAACTTATGTAGCTCCATCATAGCTTTTTCAGCTTTGACACTATCCTGTTGCTTCTTAATATCTTGAATTTCTACCTTTGCTTCGTCATAGACTTCTTTAATTCGCTTTTGGGCGATAGTGTCGATGATCTTAGCAACATCTGGGTACTTGGTAGACCACGCTTCGACTTCTTCTTCGGACTTAGGAAATTTAATTTGTCCTCGGGTTGCATCGTTTAACTGAGCTTTCATCTGCCCAATCTCTTGATCCCGTTGCGCCATTTGCTGTTGCATATGACGGCGAAGGTCACCGTAGCGTTTCTTAAAACTTTCCTCATCAGCATTTGCTGGGGGTGTTGGTGCGCTTTTTGTAGGTGCCGCTTGCACCTCTTCTGTCGCCTGATCGGTTTCATCCCGATAGGCGTTTCTGTACTTAGCCATATAGTCTCCGTTGGGGGCCGTTAAAGTAGACTAGCCGAAGCTAGTGGTTCATGCGGGTAGCCCGTGCCGCAAATTACCTTTTCATCAAAGCGATCTTTACGCTGGGACGATAAGTATTTTTGCCGTCTGAAGAGTCTTCTTCATCCTCTTCGACTTCCATTGTTTCTTCTTCTATTTCTGATTTTGCTTCTTCGATTACGTTACCTTCTTCGGTCTCATACTCTTCTTCTTCTGTTTCGTAATCTTCTTCATCAGCGTAGTGGTATCCTAGCCCATCACAGTGTTCACAGCCTTCGCCATCACACTCAGGACAAGGTATCATCTCTTGTTCTTCTTCTTCGATTTCTTGGATCTGACCCTCGGCGTACATAGCCATTAGGCCAAATTTAGCTTCGTCGCGTAGCGACATAAAAGTCTTTAAACCATGATAGCGAACAACGTCCGCTGGAACGACGTACTCACCGTCGCTTAAAACTGCTGGAATATCATCACGGACATTCATCTCGTTAGATCCCGGAGGAATTGGGTTTCCTGACACATCATCCATACCTACCATCATACCGCCACAGTCGGGGCACATTGGATCTCCGCATCCACCCATCATCATATCTTCTTCGTAATTATGCATTATTTGGCTCCCTCCAGAGCTTGATCACGCAGTGTCTGGAACCTTCGCAACTCTGCAATTGCGCCCTGTACTTCCAGTATCTTTTCGTGTTCTTTTGTATTCTCTAAAAAATTACGCATCGTCTCGATACGATTATCTACATAGTCTTGTAATAGTGGGTACTTCTCTACGTCATTGACTAGAGGTAATATTTTCTTCGCTAAAACTTTTTCCATTACTGAGGCTGACCTTCAGGTGGTGCTGGGGGTGGTGTTCCACCATTTGCTCCTCCACCTTCTCCCGTAAATCCGGGAGCGCCGGGCTCTGGTGCATTGCCGGGTGCTATGTTCCCGCCACCATTACCGGTTGGGTCTTCGGGGCTGGGTGCCCCTTGTTGCTGTTCTTGAGGTGGTTGCTGTGGCATCAATGCCGCTACCGCCGCCATCATCTCAGCTTGGATCGCCGCTTCTCTTGGGTCGTTAAGAACCTTGTCCTCATCTAGATCCATACTCGCGGCAAGCTCTCGTAGTATGTAATCATACTTAACAAATGGAGCCATGCTTGGGTTTCCTGTCATCTGCATAAACTGCAATAGACGTTGAGAACGCACCTCGTTTCGCATTAGGCTTTCTGTACCTTTAGCTACGACATCGAGATCCCCTCTAATAGATTTATCGAAATTAAACTGCATGTTAAAACTAAACAGAGATCGGCCGAGAGGAGCCAATAAGTAGTCATCAACATTGCGTACAACGGCCTTAATATTCTGTGCCGCCGCGCCCATAAGCATAGACATACCAGATGCTGTTCTACCAACACCCATAACGCCTGTACTACCGTGAGCAAAGGAAGGCATACCAGTAGCTTCATCCGCCAACTGTCGTGCCTTATCAAAAACTTGTATACATTCACCGGTTACGTTCGGGAACTTCGTACCAAAGATGGCTTGTCCCGGCGCACCCGCCTGACGCCTAAACACCTTGCCCGGATAAACTGACATGTCTTGTCCCGGCACTAGGTTTGTTTCATCAATCTCAATTAAGAGGTTAGATGACAAAGCGGCGTTATCTACAGCAAGACGCATGAAACCATTCATGATCTCTTGTGTATCTTCCATGTTCTCTGCCAGACCAATACCAAAGAAGCTATATGGATTAAGCTCGTAGGGTACTGCGTGGTAAGGAATACGGGTTGGAGTAAATGGATTAATTACTAGACGGATGACTTGGCCGTTACAAACCCATGCGTTAATCTGCACTTCGTCTTGGTCTGCCACTTCATCTGGTAAATCCAGTTCAGCCTCTTCGGCTATATCCGCGTCTACAACACCCCAGTACTCAAGTACTTCATAGCGTTCAATAGACGAAGACATATCACTATCTTCTAAGGAGTCCTCCCAATAGTGGGGAGTGTAATTCGGGCCGAAATCAATCGCCTCATCAATTGCCTCTTGCCTAAAGAAAGGACGTTTTTTAAGGGCTCTCAGTTGAGAGCGATTTAAGCGGTGACGTTCAATGATGTACTCCGCTTCTGTCATATTCCGTGCGTCTGGGTCTGGGTAAAAATTCCAAATACTCACAGCTTCGACTTTAGGAATAGTCCTAAAAACTGGGTCATAAACGCCTTCGTCATTCCAATTCGGATACTCTTTCTGTAACGCGAATGGGCCTTTTAAAATGCCTGTACCAAACAGTGACATCTCAAAAGCAACGGAACGTAAATGTTTGTTTGCTTCGGATTCCTCTAGCTGATCATGGATAGTCTTTTCCATTTTTCTAGAGGCTTCTTTTGCTGGCTCAAAGGTTAGAGCCGTAGGTGTTTTGCCGGGGCCTTCTCGTAATTTATCTTCTACGCGGCCAAGTTGGTCTTGGTATGGCCCAGCTTGTTTAAGTAATTCTGGTCTTGCTATCGTAGCACTTGGAGATGCACCCCCAGTAAGCTCGCTTAATTTATCCTCAGTAACTTCCTTTGGATCAAAGTGCATAGGGCCACTAACGCCCAGAGGCTTGTAACTAGGCTCAATGCCAATAGGAAACTTACTCCCTGCAAAAAGTACATCGACAATTTGAGCATAGGCCGCAAGAACTTTGGTCTTAGTGATCTTGATAAACGCCTGACTCTTTTCCTGCTCCGTGAACTGAACGTCTGGGCCATATAGGCCACGGTAATTCCTATAAGAAGTAAGCCATCTTGTTTCATCCGACTGCCTCGCATCGTTTGATCGGTTATACCTTCCTTCGATCCATCCAATTAATCCGCCCAGAGACGCATTGTCCTCGGGAGTACCATCTTCCAATCCGATTGCGGCTTCTTCTAAATTTATATCTTCTGGTCGGTCTACAATTGCCATTTATTTAGTATCCAAATTTACGACTCGCGGGTCTCCAAGTCTGAGTATTTTTTTGACCCCAATCATCAAACGGGGATGCGGCTCGTGGCCGAGACATGACGCCATAACGCACGGAGTCATAGGTGTGGTCACTGCGGTATCTCACGTCAATATCGTCCCCACCCTTGGGGTCGCTGGGAATGACGGGAAGATCTGCAATAATCTGGCGGCAGTTATTAAAAAATACGATGCCGGGGGTTTCTGCTTCTTCGTCATATTTGAGTAGTTCATGAAGTCGGTTCTTACCCGCTACTCGGGCTCCCGCACTTCTGTCTGATGGTCGCCATCGGCATCCCATCGAAATCATTTCTTCTGCTATGGACGGGCCAATCTGCCCTCTATTATGCCAGCATGAAGAATCTAGTATACCATAACTTATTTGTTCACCTACTTCAAGCTCTAGTACAGCTTTAGCTAAATCTTTACCGGTGTGCTTACTAACGTATAACTCTCGGTAAACTATGAGAGTTTCGTATGCTGGGTCTATCGCAAACCAATGTACTGCCGAGTAGGATGAGTACCCATAGTCACATGATCTAAACCTACGCCACTCGTGTGGTATTTCAAACGGGTCTACGACGTGGGTGTTTGACCTAAACTCCGAAAATGCCGCGCCGTCTGCGACGGCCCAATCGCCTTCCAGAAGTTGCCTTCTTTGCATCTCAGGTAGCGATAGAAGGTTAGCCTCGTAGGAACCTTCCGAATGCAAGTACGGGTTATCTTTAAGAGTGGCCGGTATGAATCGTCTATCAAAGAGAGATTGTCCTGCTTTGTCGTGACCTTCCGGGTAGGTTAGTGTCTCGCCCGTCTCCAAGTCTTTCGCAGAGAACGAAACGCCAGCCGGGCTCGGATCCACAAACATCTGCTTAACCCACGAATGGCCGGGGCCACCCGGGTTCGTAGTAGCTCGCATAAATATCGGTAAGCTGGGGTCAGTGGTTCTAAGACGTGATCGCATATAATTCCATGCAAACGGCGTAGAATGTTGCGTAAGCTCGTCAAAGCCAATGTAACTGAACGCTTGGCCTTGGTAACGTAATACATCATCTTCTCTCTCTAGGTAGGTCATCCATAATCTAGCTCCGCTAGGGAATACCCACTGTGACTTTTTTTCCTGCCACTTTGCGCCGGGGAATGCCGCGACGTACATTTCTTGGGACTTCCATATTAGTTCCCTTAGTTCGTCATTTGTACGTCTAAGGATCAGTCCGTTGAAGTTAGCGTTTGAGAAGTATCGCATCGGATCTGCAAGCAGTCCTATACTTTTACCTCCACCGGCCGCTCCGCCGTATAAAACTTCTCTTTCCGATGCCGCGAGAAATTCTGTTTGCGGCCCCGGGTTGGGTGAGAAGATAACCTTTTGTTCTTTAGGCTTGGCAGTAAAGTCGAGTGTATCGCTAAACTGCTGTGTTGTGGGTGCGACTGGGGTGGCTTCTTCCTGTCCACTTATCGCATCAATCTTTTTCTTAGTAACGGTAAGACTTCGTTTAGTCGCCGCTTCACGCTTTTTAAGATCGCGTAACTCCCGCTCTTCTTTAGTCTTTGGTGCGTTTTTGCGCTTGCGCTGGGCAAGCTGTTTAACACGAGGGTTCTTATCGCCCCTATTCCGTTTCCATATATTGGCTAAACCTTGGTGAGATACTTCGTGCCCTGAGTTCTCACTCAGCCACCTAGCGGCCTCACGGTAGGAGTTGCCATCATCAAGGAAGTCCATCGCCTTTTCAATAAAGCCAATTAGATTCCAATCTGGAACGGCTAGTAAAACATCATCTTCGCTTACTTGGTACCCGTAGGGTATCTTAGATGTTTTATTAGGTCGTTTCTTATCAGGCCAATTATTCGTCTTCGTCATCGGTTGGGGACACCTGTTTCGGTGGTAAAATAAATACGCCCCCTTCTGGCCCTTTAATCTCTATCTGTTCTTTCTTTACTAGACCGGTTCTATCAAGAATCTGAGTAGCCGCCGCCACCGCATTTCTTGCCCCCATAGCACCCGGGTCATTTAATACGTCCACCATGCTAAAAGTAGCCTTCGGCGCATTCATCGCCAAAACCATACTAGCACGGTCTACTATCTCGTCACGCAACGGGCCAACGACCTCATTGATGCGAGTATTATGCGAGTAGCCAGCCGAAGTCATAGCTTCACGGATATTACCCCGTGCATCGCCACAAAGAGCTTCTAGGAAGGCTTCTTGCATTTTAGTTAATTCTTTTTTCTCAGTCATTTTGTGCCTGTTGAGGTGTGCCTTCGGCAGTACGAAGTGCTTCAATTGTTCCTAAACGAATAGTAAGGGCTTGTACTTGATCTTGTATCTGTCGAAGATCTAGTACGTCCCGCTCTACGCCTTCAATTAACATATCCTGTCTAGCGTCAGCCGGTAAGCTACCAAGCTCACCTCTAGGCCATTTGATACGGAACTCATTGTTCTGCGATATCTCCATCTGGCTTTTATCTAGGCTGTGTTCTAATACGTTTAGTCTTTCCTGTACGGAGAAATACGCCATCGTCGCAACTGACGTTGCTATGATCATTGCTATTAAATTACGAATAGGGATGGTAATAGCCGTAGAGTCATTAACCTCTACCATTTCTTGCAAGACCAATATCTAGCCGTCATCTTATCTTTCGCCGTTTCACACTTGTGACGCGCACGAAAAGACTTACGAGCTTTAGGGTTAGACTTTCGGATCTTCATATCCGGGTCGCCAAATCGAATGACCTTTTCTTTGCCATCCTGACAGGCTTTAACCACGAACTTCTTACTACCGCCCGAGGTACGTCTAGGCTTGTTGCAAGCCATCTTGGATTTATCTACGCGCTTAGTAGCCATGACTACTTCTTCTTTTTGCGAACAGACTTACCGTAAGATGCCTCTACTAACTCCCCACGCTTATATTTCTTTACGCCCTTCTTATCGTCTTCTTTTTCAGACTTATCTTTGCGCTTGTCTTCAGCCATTCCACCGGAGCTAAAACGACGGCCTCTTTTACCCATACCCGAGTCATCATACGGCGCAGGGGTCTTAGGCTTTGGTTTAGGCTTTGGTTTTGGGCCACCTGTTTTAGGCTTAGGCCCTACTTTTGGTTTAGGCTTTGGTTTTGGCTTAGTAAGAGGCTTAGTTGGGCCAGACTCACTGCGCTTAACAGAAGGTGCCTTTTTAGTTGTACGCTTCATAGCGCCACCCATATTGGCTTTGACCTTATCAGCGTCTTTGTTCACGTCGAGCTTCTGGAGACCATCACCGATCTTCATGAAACCACCTGAGTTCATTTTTTTGACTTTGCCACTGGATTTAACAGAGGCCCCACAATTTGCGTATTTCACTTTAAGCTCCCTAAGTAATTATTCGTCCCCAAACTTTATCTTGCGCCGATTGGCCTCATCATCAAAATTTAGTTCTTTAGTCGAGAGGCTATCGTCCCGGTAATCGGTGTAGTCCTGCTCATAAAATTCTTTGTAGCCTCTAAAAATAGTAGCCTCGTCTCGCGCTTGTTTCGGCGTGATCAGGCCCTCTTCTAAAAGGTACCTCCTGACATCCTTTAAAGTTAAACGGACGCCAGTAGCCGCTTCTATCGCGGCTCGTATGTAAATTAAGTTGATTGAGTTTTTGGGGAGAGACATGTTGAGTCTGGTATTTGTTATAACACTACTACGATTTAATTGCAACACCTGAAATAACGTAGTTAAGGTAATTAATAGGGGCGGAGTATTGACGGATGAGCAAATTCATGCTAAAATGTTCAGGCGTTCGCCGGGCGGTACATATACTATTTAGTAGTACCAGTGGGAGGCTTCTTCTTAGGATCTTTCTTAGGTTTGTTACCAAAGATAGCATCGTAGTTAGAAGAATACTTCTTATGATCGGTAGGGCGTTGCTTAGATCCCTTACCCATAGCTTACACATTCCTGCCATGCAGTGTGAGGACAAGTATCCCGGTGTATTAGACGATTAAGATAGATGGAGTTCTTACCATCGTAGTCTGCACACTTCTCAAAGGTTACGGACATATCTTCTAAGCAGACCAACGCAAATATATCACAGTCACCCGCTTCATATTCACGGAACGTGGTGGTCTTACCCTTTCTAATACTATAGAGCCGCGCACCTGTCGCGGCTTTTTTCGTTTTAACGTCTACGCGAATTACACCAGCATCATTCGGGAGCATTACGAGCAAGTCGTAACCACTTCCGGCCGTGTGATGTACCTCGTAGCCATACCCGGCCACTACAGCGGCAACTAAATGCTCTCCAATACGGCCAACTTGGGTCGCATCCAGAGGATCCATGAGGTTAGGGTTAAATAGGGGTTTAGAATTCATCAAATAGATCTTCGTTGTGTAACTTGCCTTCCATCAGGCCAGCAATATCACGAAGATTGTGAGAATGACGGTCAAGTTCATGTGCAATAAGGTAAAGCTGGTTATATCCGGCCGCACCTTGGTCTTCACGGTAGAAATCGATCAAATTATCGATGATCTGCTCAAAATCTACTCGTATCTCGACAGATTCATCACTCTCGTCAGGGAATATGTAACTAACTACGAACATACGTCCGTCGTTGTCCACTTCTAGGTCGTTTTCGACTAGTAACGGTAATTCGAGCGTCGCAGTATCGCTAGGTAAGCTCATAATTTAGTCCATTTAAGGAAAATACTCCAACAATTGCTAAAGTCATACCCAATAATATTAAATTACCTTAGTTAAGTCAATACTTTGGCGCAATTAAATGCATAATTATAACACTAATAGGCGCATATTATTGCGTGTTGACAGAACGTGTACACAAAACCCCCAAATATCGACACGAAAACCTACTATGTTTACAAATGGAGTCCGTAGGGGTCTCGATCTTGTTGACAATACCTATTTTTCCAAATTCGGTCAGGGTTGTATACGGTAACGGGTACCCCCCCCGGTGGCAGTCGCCCCCCCGCTAGGCCCCGCCGTTGCTAGGTTCTCGCCGGTTCGACCACAACCGCGACCACTGGCCCGAGTAAAGCCCCGGCATTGCTGGCGATTGCACGGCCCGGGCTCATAACATAGAGATATGCGCGGACTAGTTGCGGCCCGATTGACCGGCGCGCCCTATTGACGAACGCACCACGGCCGAGGGCGGGGCGTCCGGGTGCATGTTATCCGCCTACAATACCGCCTAAGCCCCGAACGGTTGCCGGGTGGTGCTACCCTATGGCCTCGGGTTGGCGTCGCTGTATCGGCCTTATATTGGCCCGGGTAAATGATAGGCAAAAAAAACCCCGGACAATGCCGGGGCTAGTTTCGGTTAGTTTATCGGGGCCGGTTAGTCGTTAAGATACTCGGCGGCCGTGGCGTATACCTTGGCGCAGTCGGTGCCGTCATAGTTCGGCCAGTGCCCGGCCTCGACCATTTCGCAATGATGCACGGCGGCCCGTATTTCGTCGTTCATATCGGCGCGGCCTACCATGCCAAGGACGATGATAAACACCGCCCCGACTAGGATATAAGCAAGGCGGCCCATTATGCGGCCACCGTCAAAAATGCATCCGACTCGATAAGCTTGGCGACTTCACGCTCGCGGGCGTCCAATGTAATCGCTGT
>Ga0206677_10002421_pt1 | contig 16344 bp, 16 predicted proteins | sample M130m12015metaG_FD_155475 | JGI IMG/M metagenome (GOLD analysis project Ga0206677, IMG submission 155475) | Ammonia-oxidizing marine archaeal communities from Monterey Bay, California, United States - M1 30m 12015 | ecosystem: Environmental > Aquatic > Marine > Intertidal zone | place: USA...
CTCAGCTTTCCGGAGTGCTTTGACGATATTTTCCGTACCGATGGTAGTTTCGTCGCCGGAACCGTTTCCTATCGAACCGTTTGCATATACAATGGCAATGCGGTCTTTTGATCGGGAATTGGGTAATTGTGCAGCATAATCGGACCAATTAAGTACTTCATATTTTTCCTTAAAGTGTGCCATAACATCTTCCCGGTATCCTAATGCATCTACTAAGCCAGCTTCCAGCGTTGCATCGGCATCCATCCCGATAAAGCGCTCCGCAGCGTCGTCTAACACTGCGCGATTCACCCCTTTTTGTTCGAAATTAAGACCGATAAAGTCCCAAAACTGGGTGATTAGGTGGGTCAGTTGAAGCCGATTTTCATCACTCATTTCACTGGCAATGAACGGCTCAACAGCGCTTTTAAATTTATTTCCAGTACCCCTCACGACCAGCGGTTCTATGCCAAATTTGTCGAAAAACGTTTTGTAATAAGTACTCGTAGTTCCTATCCCACGCAACTCGAAAATACCACCCGGATGCAGGATCGTAGAATCTGCCAATGCGCTAAGCGCAGCACCTTTTTGCGTGTAGTATTCGCCGTAGGTATAAATGGGTTTTCCATTCGCTGCTTTGAACGCATTCAAATGGTCTGTCAATTCTTCCAATAGCCCATATCCGGCTGCAAAAGCGCCTTGGTCCAGAAGAATGCCCTGGATTCTATCGTCTTCAGCCGCATAGGCTAAACCCTCACGAAGTTCGTTGAGTCCCAATGCTTCCGGTGCATCCATCCCTAGCAAAGCGGCGTTTAAACCGTTCAGCGGATCTTCTATAGCACGTTCCTCCAAGCTTCCCGAAAGTTTAATGCGCAATAGCGTGTTGTCTGCTACCTTTGGCACCGGACTTTCGCTCGTTACGCTTGCAATAACGAGCAGGCCGAACAAGAATAAAATGGAGGCGATGAGTGCCGTTAAAACGGCGAGGACTGTGCTGAAAAATGATTTCATGAAGGAGGTATTAATCTTACTGGGAACGAATTTAGGTGATAAGCGTGAGAACCTGGCTAAAGCCATCGAATCTATTGGCCAATTTGGCAATATTCATTGCACCAGCGCACTCTACGAGAGTCCGGCTTGGGGTTACGAAAGCACTGCTTCTTACCTTAACCAAGTGCTGTTATTGCAAACCGCTCTTGAGCCGGAGTTTTTGATGCAGGGGTTACTGGCGGTGGAGCAGGAACTGGGTCGTGAACGTCTAGCCGAAGGTTATGCCGACAGATTAATTGATATTGATATTCTTTCCATCGACGCTTTGGTTCAGCAAACCGCGCTTCTAGAGCTGCCGCACCCTCGTATGCATTTACGCAGGTTTACGCTTCTGCCCCTTCAAGAAGTTCATCCCGATTGGACGCACCCCATTTCAGGCCAGTCCATCTCGGCGCTGCTTGAGGTTTGTCCAGATACAGCCGTTCCTACTAAACTCAGCTAGTTAACTTTCTGTGTAAATCGAAGATTGCTAATCCAGCACTGACACTGACGTTGAGGCTGTGTTTGGTGCCAAACTGGATGATTTCAACCACATCGTCACAGGCATCCACAACATCTTGTGCAACACCAATAACCTCATGACCTAGAACCAGGGCAGTAGGTGTTTGTGGCACGTATTCTCTAAGATCAATACTGTTTTCAGCTTGCTCAAGCGCAGCGATACGGTATCCTTCTGATTTTAATTGCTCTAGGCAACTCAATGTATTTTCGTGTTGCGACCATGGCACACTTTCTGTCGCGCCGAGCGCGGTTTTTTCGATCTCTGGATGGCCAGGAACTGGGCTAAGTCCGCAGAGGTGAATGTGGGCCACTCGAAAGCAGTCAGCAGTGCGAAAAAGACTGCCGATGTTGTGCATGGAGCGTATGTTATCGCTGACAATGACAAGCGGTGTTTTTTCCGCTTTTTTGTAGTCCTCGGGAGATAATCGGCCCAATTCACTGTTTCTAAGTTTTCTCATCGCTCGGAAGCCCTTACATTTGAAGTTCCGACAGATGCGTTGGAACGAGAACACAAAGTAAGGGTAAATGGCCAAAAAACCGGCAAAGAAGCAGACGCCAATGATGCGTCAATACGATGAAATTAAAGCGAAACATCCTGAAGCGATGTTGCTTTTTCGCGTGGGTGACTTCTATGAGACCTTCGGAAGCGATGCGGAAAAAGCGTCAAAAACATTGGACATTATTCTCACAAAACGCTCCAATGGATCTGCTTCGGAAGTGGCGTTGGCGGGTTTCCCGCACCATGCACTGCAGACCTATTTGCCAAAATTGGTCAAAGGCGGGCACCGCGTAGCGATTGTCGACCAGCTTGAAGATCCCAAAACGGTGAAGGGTCTCGTAAAAAGAGGGGTGACGGACATGATCACGCCGGGAATCAATCTGAACAACGACCTGCTCAGCGGTAAAGAGCACAACTACCTCGCAGCAATTTATCCGCCGACAAAAGGCCAATGGGGATTATCCATCGTAGACATATCTACAGGGGCATTTCATTACGCTCAAGGGACTGAACAAGCCATTATGAATGCGCTAACTACCTATGCGCCTAAAGAGGTGATTCACCCGAAGGATATGCCACGGGAGCTACGGTTGCGGTTGAACCGTGATTTTTACCTGTTTGGTGTAGATGCTTGGGCTTGGGAAGCGAATTACACGAGCGAACAGCTCACTACTCATTTTAAGACGCAAGGACTGGCAGGATATGGTCTTGCGCAAGGAGATGCCGGAGCGGTAGCTGCGGGTGCCATTTTGCACCACCTGAAGCGTTCTGAAATGGCTAACCTTAACCATATAACCACCCTTTCGCGAGTGTCTTTAGAAGACTTCATGTGGTTGGACGGTTTTACGGTACAGAACCTAGAACTCTTCTACCCAAGCAGTCCAGGCGGGGTAAGTACATTGAATATTATTGACCAGACCGGTACACCCATGGGTGGCCGTTTATTGCGGACATGGATGAGTCTTCCGCTCCTAAGTATAAATGAGATCACTGCCCGTCAAGAGGCCATAAGTCAACTGCTTGAAATGCCTGAAGTTCGGGAACAACTGCGTGCGGTATTGAATGGCCTCCCGGATATGGAGCGTTTGTGCAGTCGTGTTTCTACCGGCCGTATTTCCCCCAAAGAATTGGCCCGATTACGTCATGCGCTGGATACCGTCGCTGAGGTTTGGGGATTCGTGGAATCGAATGTGTTGGACGTCCCAGAACAGGCTCCCGCATTAGTACCCGAGCTGCGCAATACCTTGCGTGAGGCATTGGTTGAAGATCCCGTGGTGATCATAGGCAAAGGCGAAAGTATCCGTAGCAGTTACGATGAGGAATTGACCCGATTACGCGGGTTGTTAAATGATGCAACGAGTACGCTTGAGACTATTCGCGCTCGCGAAGCAGAGGCTGCGGGAATCCCTTCTTTAAAATTGGCTTTTAACAACGTTTTTGGCTACTACCTTGAAGTTCGAAATTCGCACAAAGATAAAGTACCGGAAGAGTGGCACCGTAAGCAAACACTGGTGAATGCAGAGCGTTACATCACAGACGAATTGAAAAAGTTCGAAGTAGAAGTGTTGGGTGCGGAGGAAAAAATTAAAGCCATTGAAACACGGTTGTTTGAGGCACTAGTGGCAAAAGTAGCTGCTGAGGTTTCTGACTTATTACACAGTGCACGTTGGGTGGCTACATTGGATGTGTTGCTTTGTTTTTCTGAGGTGGCCTTGAATAGCGATTACGTTCGACCAACCTTCACTGAAACTCAGGAATTGGAAATTAGCAAAGGACGTCACCCTGTGATTGAAAAGGTCTTGCCTGAAGGCCAACCGTACATAGCTAATTCACTAGAGATGAATGCGGAAGCTTCAGCCATCGCAATGATTACGGGCCCCAACATGAGTGGTAAGAGTGCATTGTTGCGTCAGACCGCACTGATTCAAATTCTCGCACAAATAGGTGCTTTTGTTCCTGCAAAATCTGCCCGTTTGCCCATCATGGACCGATTGTTTGTTCGTGTAGGCGCTTCCGACAACCTCAGTAAAGGGGAAAGTACCTTCATGGTAGAGATGAATGAAACAGCCACCATTTTGAATAATATCAGTCCAAGAAGTTTGGTGATTTTAGATGAAATTGGCCGAGGAACCTCAACCTTTGATGGTGTGAGCATCGCATGGGGTATTGCAGAGTACCTCCACCAGCATCCGGCACAGCCTCTAGTACTTTTCGCCACGCACTACCACGAACTCAACGAAATGGCACATGATTTTTCTAAAGTGCGCAACTACCACGTCGCTGCCGAGGAGCACGAGGATACCATCGTCTTCACGCGTCAGTTAAAGCCGGGCGGCACAGCACACTCCTTCGGTCTTCATGTGGCGAAACTTGCAGGTATTCCTGGGTACGTAGTACACCGCGCTTCACAAGTTTTAGGGGGTCTTGAAGCGCATAGATCTTCTGAAAATCAGCCTGATGGAGTAGCAGAAAGTGGCCAATTAAATTTCTTTTCACTTGACCGTCCAGAGCTCGAAGAGGTTGCAGATGAACTCATTGGGTTGAACCTCGATGAACTCAAGCCCATAGAGGCTTTGATGCTCTTACATACCCTAAAAGAAAAAGTTTCGAAAAAATAGCAGGCAATATTGTAAGTAATAATTCCTGCTGTATATTTGCCGTCCCGAACGCGAAAGTAGCTCAGCTGGTAGAGCACGACCTTGCCAAGGTCGGGGTCGCGGGTTCGAATCCCGTCTTTCGCTCAGAGACCCTCCTGTACGGGAGGGTTTTTTATTGGAGCCCCGGTGGTGGAATTGGTAGACACGCCGGACTTAAAATCCTGTGGACAGTAATGTCCGTGCCGGTTCGACCCCGGCCCGGGGCACACTTAAGCCCATCCGTTCGCGGATGGGTTTTTTTTGTTGATTTCTCCGTGAATAACCCGTTGCATAATTGCGTGGGAATTCGGTTGGGCAAAGCCATCTTTGTTACATGCAGCAATACCACGATCTTGTTAAACGCGTTCTGAAAGAAGGCGTACAGAAAGGAGACCGCACAGGTACAGGAACACTCAGTGTTTTTGGCCATCAAATGCGCTTTGATCTCCAGAAAGGTTTTCCCTTACTAACGACTAAAAAGGTGCACGTAAAAAGCATCTTGCACGAGCTGTTGTGGTTCTTGCAGGGCTCGACGAACATCGAATATTTGACTCAAAATAAGGTTCGTATTTGGGACGATTGGCCCTACGCCGCCTACAAAAAAAGCACTGATTTTGCTGGAGAAGATATCCGCGGTTTTGCCGAACGCGTTGCAACGGATAAAGCATTCGCGGCGAAATGGGGAGAATTAGGTCCAGTTTATGGGTACCAATGGCGTTCTTGGCCGGCACCGAATGGTGGAGCTGTGGATCAGATCCAGCAGGTTATTGATCAAATTAAGAATAACCCCAACAGCCGCCGCATCATCGTGAATGCATGGAACGTAGGCTTTGTGGATCAAATGGCCTTGCCGCCTTGTCATGCTTTCTTCCAGTTTTATGTTGCGGACGGTAAGCTTTCATGTCAGTTGTACCAGCGCAGCGCAGACATCTTCCTCGGCGTACCCTTCAACATCGCCTCTTACGCTTACCTCGTACACATGGTCGCACAGGTCTGTAATTTAGAGGTAGGCGATTTTGTCCACACCTTAGGCGATGCTCATATTTACAACAACCACATCGAACAATTAGAATTGCAATTGACAAGGGATTTCCGTCCTTTACCTCAATTAAAAGTAAATCCTGAAGTGACAAATATCTTTGACTTCACCTACGACGACTTCGAAATCGTTGGTTATGATCCACACCCACACATTGCGGGTAAAGTTGCTGTATAATGGTATTGAAAGCTATCGTCGCCTACGGCGAAAATCGTGTCATTGGTAAAGACAACGATCTTATCTGGCATTTACCGGATGATCTTAAACACTTTAAGCATCATACTGCGGGAAAAACGATCATCATGGGTCGCAAGACTTGGGATAGTTTAGGTGGTCGACCGCTACCGAAACGCCGTCATATTGTAATCAGTAGACAAGCGGATTTCAAAGCTGAGGGATGTGAGTCTGTACAAAGTCTTGAAGCAGCGTTAGCTTTGGTGAAAGATGAGGCTGATGCTTTTATAGTGGGCGGTGCACAGATTTATGAATTGGCCCTCCCGTACCTGGATATTCTTGAAATTACAGTAGTTCATGCCAGTCTAGACGGCCATGTCTATTTCCCGGATTGGGACAAAAGCCCGTTCGAATGCATAGCATCGCTGCACCATCCTGCAGACGCAAATCACGAATATTCCTTTACCTTCGAAACTTGGAAACGCAAGGCATAAGCCTTTAAGCATAAACCCCTGAGCATGAATAAAGCAATTTTAGCGCTTCCGCTAGTTTTAGTGGCTTGTACAGCGCCAGAGCAGGCAGTCGTCGTAGATGCCTTTGATGTCAATTATTTAGATACTTCGGTGGCGCCGTGTGAGGATTTCTTTCAGCACACTGCAGGCGGATGGATTGATGAAAACCCAATTCCGGAAACTGAAACCCGATGGGGTAGATTCAATGAGTTAATTGAAACCAACAAACACCGTCTAAAGACGATTTTGGAAGAAGTTAGTGCGGGGACCTATGAAAAAGGTACAGATGAACAGCTGATCGGTGACCTTTTCGCGAGTGCATTGGACCTATGAGTAACATGCCAGAATTTGTCGAAGCCTTTGGAGGTGTTTGTACTAATGGAGGTTTAGCTAAGGCAAAAGAGGATCAAATCATTATTTGGTAAACTGTGATATTAGTTCCGCTGCAATCATTTTAGCAGCAGTACTTTTGACATCAAATACAATATATTATGACTATCAACGAAGCAATCAATCACTCAGAAGCAACGCTTATAGATGTTCGAACTCCTGAGGAAGTAGCCATGGAAGCAGTTCCAGGCGCCGTAAATATTCCTTTGGACGAAGTACCGGCCCGTTGGGAAGAATTTAAATCAATGAGTCGTCCTTTGGTATTGTTTTGTCGTTCTGGCGGCCGCTCCGGTCAAGCTCTCATGTTCTTAGCTTCTAAGGGAATTGAAGACGGAATGAACGGTGGGGGTGCTTCTGATGTTATGATTCATAAAATGTAATAATCATGAGCGCGAAAACGATTCCTACGGTTTTAATTGTCCTTCTTCTTTGGGGCGGTGCTGTAAGCTGTCAGCCAAAGTCAGAGGCTTCGGTTGAGGTTACACAGTCGGAAGGTGTCGTGAACGTTGATGTCAGTGTAGCTGCCTTTGCAGCGCTCATCGATACGGCTGAAACTGGTCTACTACTAGATGTTCGCACAGATAGGGAGTTCGCAATGGGCCATATCCGTGGTGCAGCGCAAATCGATTTTTACCGCGATGATTTCAGGGAAGAGCTGGCTAAATTAGACGCTAATGCACCGGTCTACGTATATTGTCGAAGCGGAAATCGTTCTGGACAAGCCGCAAAGATGATGAAGTCAATGGGTTTTAAAACGGTGTACAATCTCGAAGGTGGAATCGGAGCCTGGGCACGCAAACAACCCATCGAGAAGTAACAACAGATCTCCAATCTATGGCAAGTTTTAAAGAAATAGTAGGCAGCTCAAAGCCCACCTTAATTGACTTTTTTGCGGAATGGTGCGGTCCGTGTAAAATGATGGCGCCCATACTTAAAGAACTTGCTGATGAAATGGGCGATTCTGTGACCATTTTGAAGGTTGATGTGGATAAAAACCAGGAATTGGCTGAGGCTTTACGCATACAAGGTGTACCTACGCTAACTCTCTTTCAGTCTGGAGAGATGATTTGGAGACAAAGCGGTGTATTGCCGGCTTACCAGCTGGCTCAGATCATTCGTGATAAAGCATCCATAGAAGCCTAGTGCGGTTTCTAAGCCAAATACTTTCGGCGATCGCAGCTGCTTTTTTGCTCGCCTCTTGTGGGTTGAGTCTAGCTTTGGAGGAAGAAATCGCTGCTGCTCCCGATTACACGTCCCTAAAGGCTTGGGCCAGTCACCCAGAATTCGTTGATTATACAGACAGTTCATTAGGATTTCAACAGGCAAATCAATTCGATGTTCCTGTATTTTTCGTCTACCCCACAGTTCACTTTCCTGAAAAAGGTGGAAGTTGGAGTGCGGACATTTCAGATTCCGAATACCAATCGGCAGTCATCACGCCCATAAAATACCAGGCACCGGCTTTCAATGTTTCAGGGCCTGTTTTTACTCCGTATTACCGTCAAGCGGCCTACCAAGTTTATAACGTAGCGCCAAATCCTACGACGGCGCGTGCCTACCGCATTGCCTACGAAGATGTTAAAGCTGCCTTTGACCAATTTTTAGTTGAAATTGGACCGGGGACTCCTTTTATATTAGCGGGGCACAGTCAGGGTACGGATCATCTTGAACACTTGATCAACAGTCACTTAACTTCGGCACAGTTGGACCGATTAGTTGTAGCCTATTTAATAGGTATGCCAATTGACCAATGTAAAATTGCTATACCCATTTGCGAAACAGAAACGCAGAGCGGCTGTTTTTGTTCATGGCGTACTTACGCCGAGGGTGCAGAAATTACCAATAGATTAGAGGAACCATGTATCGGTGTAACCAATCCAATCACTTGGATTACGAGTAAAGAACCGGCAGATGCGAGTCAGAATTTAGGTGCCTTAGTTCGCTACGATCAGTCACTCATTCCAAACATCACTGATGCGCGAATAGATCAAGGTGTTGTTTTTGCGAAACGCCCTCACTTTCCGGGAAGTTGGATGATTAGAACGAAGGATTACCACAGGGGTGATATCAACCTCTATTTTGCCTCTATTCAGGAGAATGTTCGTCGCCGACTTTTATTGTATCTACGGGAACATCCAGAGGCAGTTCAATAGGATACCAAGGGACACGTGTTTTGACCACAAATGCATCGGGATAAGTAGCTTTCCATTCTATCAAAGCTCGCTGGGCACTGCCTATATCTGGGAATGAGCCTACTTGAATTTTAAAGTTGGGCGCGAGATAAACGAGGCGTACTGCATCGTATTTCCCACTGGCGATGATTTCACCTTTTAAGACGTTCGCACCGGATCGATTTCCACTGAACAATTGAATGGTATAGCCTTCAAAAAATTCACCTTGTTGGTTTGAGACATAATGCGAATAAGCACTGTCCAAATTACGAGTAATATTGAGTGTGTCACTAGACCTTAATTCCACTACTTTGGCACTCGAAACGAGTGGCATTGCGTTGATTGCCAATAAGATAAAAAACAGCTTCTGAAGCATGGTTGAAGGGCTTATATTTTTCAAAAGTACAAGTGCATCTACCCTAAAAGTAAAAAAGTGTTTAGACAACCTCTAATTTAGAACGAATTTAAATTGGGATTTCCCGTGAATTACACCCTTTGTATGGGCTTTGCACATTATTTTTGCGCGATACTGAAAAGCTATATATAGGCCTCATATGTACACTACCTCAAAATTCAGAAAATTAAGTGCCCTGTTTGCGGTATTTGTTTTCTTATTCTCTTCCTCAACCCTGCATGCCTTCGAGGGTGATGCGAAGAACGGGAAGAAGCTGTTTAAATCTAATTGTGCCAGCTGTCATAAGCTCGATAAGAAACTCGTTGGTCCGGCCTTAACCGGAGTAACGGATAAGTATTCTGAAGAGTGGTTGACAAAATGGATTCGGAACAACGCTGAACTACGTGCTTCAGGAGATGAAGACGCGATAGCCATCTTCGAAGAGTACAACGGCTCAGTCATGAGTGCATTCCCAATGCTGAGCGATCAAGATATTTTTGACATTCTACAATATACTATCGAAGGAGATGTGAAACCGGTTCCAACCGACGGCGGTCTTGCTGGAGGAACAACCGTTGTTGTAGAGTCTAAAGATTACAGTAAGCAGATCACTATAGGCTTAGGGTTGCTTTTGTTCGTAATGGTCATGCTTTTAACGCGCATGAAAAACACACTACGCCTTGTACAAGGCGAAGACCCAGTATCTATTCTCGATGAGGCGGGATGGTTCTGGGGCCGTATGATCAACAATAAAGGTTTTGTTACTGTTGCCACTATCGTAGTTACCGTATTGTTCCTGAACCAAGCGTATTGGTGGATGAGCGGTATCGGAGTGGAGCAGAACTATCAACCAGAGCAGCCGATTGCATTTTCACATGCGCTACACGCTGGTGAAAACGAAATTGATTGTAATTATTGCCACAGTTCAGCACGTCACTCGAAGCACTCAGGTATTCCTTCTGCGAACGTTTGTATGAACTGTCACATGTATGTCGATGGCTCTGAAATCACAGACGTAACTGGGAATTTGAAGTACGACGGTGAAGGTTCGCCAGAAATTGCTAAAATCTACGCTGCGATTGGCTGGGATAGCGAGAACCGCGAATACATAGAGGATTACGAAGAGCAGCCTATTAAATGGGTACGCATCCACAACTTACCAGACCTTGTTTACTTTAACCACAGCCAGCACGTAAATGTAGGCCAGTTAGAGTGTCAAGAATGTCACGGCCCGGTGGAAACCATGGAAGAAATGTATCAATATTCTGAACTAACAATGGGTTGGTGTATCAACTGTCACCGCGAGACGGAAGTTCAGTTTGAGAAGAACGGTTACTACCAAGACTTCCACGAAGAATTAACAGAAAAGTACCACGGCGAAAAAATCACTGCAGCGAAAATCGGTGGTTTAGAGTGTGGTAAGTGTCACTACTAATAGAAGCACAGCAATGACTGAGAACAATAAATATTGGAGAGGAATTGAGGATCAATCCAATCCGGAACTATCAGAAAAGCTCGCGCAGAACGAATTCTCTAATGAGATCTCGCAAGCGGACTTCTTAGGTAATGACGAGCTTGCTGAAAGCAGCACATCCCGTCGGGACTTTTTGAAATTTATGGGTTTCTCAACTGCAGCAGCAACGCTTGCGGCTTGTGAGGCACCTATTGTAGAAAGTATTCCTTACGTAGTAAAACCGGACAGCCTAACCCCGGGTATAGCAAACTTCTACGCATCTTCATTTTATGATGGATATGATTATGCATCTGTCTTGGTAAAGACACGTGAAGGTCGCCCTATTAAGATTGAACCAAATAATGACGCTAGCTTTAATGGTGCGACAAACGCACGTGTTCAGGCTTCCGTTTTAGGTTTATACGATGGAGCACGCATGCACAACCCTATGATGGATGGTGCTGCAACTTCATGGGGTGATGCAGTAGCCAAAGCACAATCGTTACTTACAGCCAATAGCGTTGTATTGACAAGAACAGTGATTTCTCCCGCATTAAAAACAGCGATATCGAAATTAGGGTTGCGTCACGTTAGCGTTGATGCAGTAAGCCAAAGCAACAGAGCAGATGTATATGAAGCACTTACGGGTGTTCGTGCTTTGCCAACTATTGAACTAGCCAAAGCAAGCCTTGTATTTGCTGTGGGAGCTGATTTCCTCGGCGATTGGGGCGGGGAAAATCTTAACGGCGCTTATGCTGCTGCTCGTAAACCGGGCAGTGATATGCTACGCCACATTCAAGCAGAATCGGGATTATCAATATCTGGTGCGAATGCGGATGTACGTATTAAAGCAAAAGTGAGTGAATACGAATCCGTTTTGGCTCATGTGTATAATAAGGTAGCGAAAGCAGCAGGAGTTGCTACAGTTTCTGCTCCAGCATTGCGCGAAGACATCAAGCTTTCAGTAGAAGGTGTCGCGAATGAATTAATTGCCGCAGGTTCCGGTTCTTTAGTATTGAACGGCTTGAATTCGGCGTCTGCAGAGAAATTAGCCGCTAAGACAAATGAATTGCTCGCTTCTGCAGCGTTCAATATGTCGAAGCTAGATTTTACTGCGACAGGTTCAGATTCGGATTTTGCCGCGCTTTTAGAAGACATTAAATCAGGTGCTGTTACCTCAGTATTGACTCTAGATACCAACGTCTTGCACTTTAGCACTGCGATGGCGTCGCTTGCTGATAAAGTTAGTCTTGTGAGCATTGCAGATAGATTAGACGAAACAGCTTCAAAAGCGATTGTTGCCTTGCCAATGAGTCATTATCTAGAAGCTTGGTCCGATGCGGCACCGGTGAGCGGTATTTATACCGTAGGTCAGCCAACTATTAGTCCATTGTTCGATAGCAAGAGTGCTGTTGAGATTGTCAATACACTCGCAGGTGGATCAGAAAGCGCCGTTGATCTTATCAAGGCAAGTGCTGCCTCTGCTAGTTCATCAAAAGCTTGGAATGCTTTGTTGCATGATGGTTTTGCTGATATTGCTTCAGAAGAAGTTGCTTCTGGTTCGATAGATATGAGTGGTGTTGCAGTTAGTGCACCATTGAAAGGATTAGAATTCTACACATATACCAAAGCAGGTATGGGTGCTGGAAACAATGCTAATAACCCTTGGACGTATGAATTACCTGATCCGGTAACGCGTTTGTCGTGGGACAACTACGTCGTTATGAGCGCTGCGGATGCAGTAGCCTTCGGAGTAGAGGTGAAAGCACAATCAAACGGTTCAATGAACGGTACCACGATCAACATCACTGTTGATGGTACGACTCTTGAAAATGTTCCGGTTTGGATTCAGCCAGGTCAAACTCAAGGAAGTATTGGTCTAGCTTTAGGTTATGGAAGAACAGAGGCCGGTAAGGTTGGAAATAATGTTGGGGTAAATGCAAATGAGCTCCTCGCGCCAGCTGTTAACTATGCAGAGGCTACTGTAGTTGCTTCAGAAGTTGAGCACGGATTCGCATCAGTCCAATTGGCCCACACGATGATGGGACGTAAGATTGTCAACGAAATCAACTTGCCAACGTTCTTATCAGGTAATGCAAAAGAGTGGAATGAAAAGCCAACTTTTGAATCTTACAAAGGCCCACTTAGTTCTTTTGAAGCGAATTTGTGGGACGATCAAGACCACGAAACTTCGCACATGTGGAATATGTCTATTGACTTGAACTCATGTACGGGCTGTGGTGCTTGTGTGGTAGCTTGTTCTTTAGAAAACAACGTTCCTGTTGTAGGAAAAGATGAAGTACGTCGCCACCGTGATATGCACTGGTTGCGTATTGACCGCTACTACTCTTCGGACATGACCAATGAGGTTGCAGAGGAAGAAGGTGTAGGCGCGATCGAGAAATACGCGAAAATGGAGGTTCCTTCTGAGAGCCCGTCGGTAGTATTCCAGCCGGTCATGTGTCAACACTGTAATCACGCACCATGTGAGACTGTTTGTCCTGTAGGTGCAACGGTACACTCACGTGAGGGATTGAATCACATGGCTTACAACAGATGTATCGGAACACGTTATTGTGCGAACAACTGTCCTTATAAAGTACGTCGTTTCAACTGGTTCAACTATCAGGTCAACGATAAATTTACGGACGTTAACCCATCACAAGACGATTACGGCAGAATGGTATTGAACCCTGACGTAACTGTACGTGCTCGTGGTGTGATTGAAAAATGTTCGCTATGTATTCAGCGTATCCAAATGGGTAAGTTAGAAGCGAAGAAAGACGGAAGACAATTAACGGACGGCGAGTTCACTACAGCTTGTGCTCAAGCGTGTGGCTCTGGCGCCATTGTTTTCGGAGATGTGAATAATCCTAAGAGTGAAGTGAGCCACCTCAAACAAGAGGAGCGCGCATATCACCTTCTTGAGGAAGTAGGTACACAGCCTAGCATCTTCTACCAGACCAAAGTTAGAAACAGAGCCTAATAAATAAGAAAGCGACATGCATTACGAATCGCCTGTTAGAAATCCGCTTATCCTCGGTGACAAGTCTTATTCAGACATCACGAACGATATAGCTAAACCGGTAGAGTCCAAAGCACCACGTTCATGGTGGATTGCCTTCTCTATCGCATTTGTCATGTTCCTTTGGGGTGTAGGATGTATCCTATATACCATCGGCACCGGTATTGGTGTTTGGGGACTTAACAAGACCATTGATTGGGCTTGGGATATTACCAACTTTGTATGGTGGGTAGGTATCGGTCACGCAGGGACATTGATCTCTGCAGTACTCTTGCTTTTCCGTCAAAAGTGGAGAATGGCCATCAACCGTTCAGCGGAGGCGATGACTATTTTCTCTGTAATTCAAGCCGGTTTGTTCCCGTTGATTCACATGGGACGTATCTGGATGGCTTATTGGGTAATGCCTATTCCCAACCAGTACGGTACGCTTTGGGTCAACTTCAACTCACCACTACTGTGGGACGTATTCGCGATCTCGACCTATTTAACAGTGAGTACTGTCTTCTGGTATGTGGGATTGATTCCGGATTTTGCAATGATTCGCGACCGCGCAATCAACCCAATTCAAAAGCACATTTACAAACTACTTTCTTTCGGTTGGGGCGGTAAAGCAAAACACTGGCAGCGTTTTGAAGAGGTTTCTCTTGTTCTTGCGGGTCTTGCTACACCGCTTGTATTATCTGTACACACGATTGTATCAATGGACTTTGCTACTTCGGTTATTCCCGGTTGGCACACGACCATCTTCCCGCCGTATTTCGTTGCGGGTGCAATTTTCTCTGGTTTCGCCATGGTACAAACCCTGCTATTGATCGTTCGTAAAATCTTCAAAATGGAAGATTATATCAATATTGAACACATTGAGATGATGAACATAGTCATCATGGTCACTGGTTCGATTGTAGGGGTAGCATACATCACGGAATTGTTCATCGCTTGGTATTCGGGTGTAGAATACGAGCAGTATGCCTTCCTAAATAGAGCTACTGGTCCTTACTGGTGGGCGTATTGGGCAATGATGTCGTGTAATGTATTCTCTCCGCAGTTCATGTGGTCCAAAAAGCTAAGAACCAATTTGGTTTTCACATTCATCATTTCCATCGTTGTTAACATAGGTATGTGGTTCGAGCGTTTCGTAATTATCGTTACATCACTGCATAGAGATTACTTGCCATCCTCATGGTCAATGTTCTCGCCAACGTTTGTTGATATTGGTATTTTCATTGGAACCATAGGTTTCTTCTTTGTCTTGTTCCTTTTGTACGCTAGAACATTCCCTGTCATCGCGCAGGCAGAATTGAAAACGATTCTAAAATCATCTGGCGAAAACTTTAAAAAACACCACGACGAACATGGGGCACACTAAACATAATCCAATAGTACGCGCACTATTTAACGATGATGATATCGTTCTAGATGCGGTTAAAGATCTTCGTTCGAACGGTTTTAGCGTGAACGAAGTTTATTCTCCTTTCCCGATTCACGGGTTGGATGAAGCCATGGGATTGAAAAGAACTCGTTTGAGTACGGCGGCTTTTTTCTACGGCTTAGTAGGTTTGTTTTTTGCTTCGTGGTTGACTTATTACACCATGATTGTAGACTGGCCACAGAATATTGGAGGTAAGCCTAACGCTTACTGGTTTGTAAACATGCCATCATTCGTTCCAATCATGTTCGAATTAACGGTATTCTTTGCTGCACACTTAATGTGTTGGTCCTATTTCGCTGTGAACGGATTATATCCGGGCGCCAAAGCACAAAACCCTGATCCTCGAACTACTGACGATCACTTCTTAATGGAGGTAGAATTGGAAGGTGATGAGGCTGCATTGACTGCAAAACTGCAGGAATTGGGTGCATTGGAAATCTCAAAATTAGAAGAGTAATAATGAAGCGTTTATCTACACTACTAATCTTAGCTTCAGCTGCTTTTTTAGCAAGCTGTAACGCTGATAAGACGACCCCTGGATACACCTATATGGACGACATGTACACCAGCCCTTCATTAGAAACTTACGAACCTGCGTATCAGTTTGCAAATGGTTTGAGCGCTCAGTTACCAGTAGAAGGGACTGTACCACGTGGCTACCATCCTTACGAATTTGCGAACAGCAACGAAGGATACGAAGCTGCCCGTACTACGTTGTCAATACCTGCTGAATTTAATACCGATGCTACGCTCAAAGACGGAAAAGAATTGTACAACATTTTCTGTGTTCACTGTCATGGTGAAAAAGGAGATGGTAACGGACCTTTAGTTATGCAAGAAAAAATCTTAGGGGTGCCTTCGTACGCTGCTTCGAGACTACCGGATATTACTACAGGTTCAATGTACCATGTAATCATGCACGGTAAAGGAATCATGGGATCACATGCATCCCAGTTGACGTATGACGAACGTTGGAAGATTATTCGTTACGTCGTGAAACTTAGAGAAGATCAAGAATAAAAACCGCTGAAGAGAATGTTTGAGTTTAGTTCAAAAACAAAACAGTTGGCAATCGCACTTACAGTAGTAGGT